>Ga0206123_10000678_pt1 | contig 33302 bp, 28 predicted proteins | sample Helgoland_Spring_2_FD_160086 | JGI IMG/M metagenome (GOLD analysis project Ga0206123, IMG submission 160086) | Pelagic subsurface seawater microbial communities from Kabeltonne, Helgoland, North Sea - Helgoland_Spring_Bloom_20160316_1 | ecosystem: Environmental > Aquatic > Marine > Epipelagic ...
ATGTATCTATCCTTGAATTAGGAGATGGTGTATTTGAAGTATTAGCAACAGATGGTGACACACACCTTGGTGGTGATGATGTTGATCAAAAAATCATTAGCTGGCTAGCAGATGAGTTTCAATCAGAGAATGATATGGATCTACGTAAAGATCCAATGGCATTACAACGCTTAAAGGAAGCTGCAGAGAAAGCGAAGATAGAACTATCTTCTTCTGCACAAACTGAAATAAACCTGCCGTATGTAACAGCAACAGCTAGCGGACCAAAGCACTTGGTTAAAACACTAACTCTAGCTAAGTTCGAGCAGTTAATTGACGATTTAGTGAAAAGAACTATCGAGCCTTGCCAAACCGCTATGAAAGCTGCAGGATTAAGCAACAGTGATATTGATGAGGTTATTCTAGTAGGAGGGTCAACACGTATCCCCGCAGTACAACAAGCAGTAGAGAAATTCTTTGGTAAAGCGCCAAGCAAAGGAGTAAATCCAGATGAGGTAGTAGCCGTAGGTGCTGCTATTCAGGGAGGTGTGTTGACAGGAGATGTAAAAGATGTCTTACTATTGGATGTAACACCATTATCACTTGGTATTGAAACCATGGGAAGTGTAATGACAAAACTTATCGATGCCAATACTACCATTCCTACAAAGAAGAGTCAAATATTTTCAACGGCTGCAGATAACCAGCCCTCTGTAGAGATTCATGTACTACAAGGAGAGCGTCCAATGGCAAATGATAACAAGACAATTGGTCGTTTTCATTTAAGTGATATTCCACCAGCAAAGCGTGGGGTTCCTCAAATTGAAGTAACCTTTGATATTGATGCCAACGGTATAATCAAGGTAAGTGCCGAAGATAAAGCTACCAACAAAAAGCAAGATATCAGAATTGAAGCTTCTTCTGGTTTAACTGAAGAGGAAATTCAAAAAATGAAGCAAGAGGCTGAGGCCAATGCAGATGCAGATAAGATTGCCAAAGAAACAGCTGATAAAATCAATGAAGCTGATGGTATGATTTTCCAGACAGAGAAGCAATTAACAGAATTTGGTGATAAATTATCTGATGATAAGAAAAAGCCAATTCAGGATGCTTTAGAGGAGCTTAAAAAAGCTTATGAAACAAAAGATCTAGAAACAATTCAACCAGCGCTTGATAAAATCAACGAAGCTTGGAAAGTTGCTAGCGAAGAAATGTATAAAGCACAGGCAGATGCTCAAGCAGGGGCAGAGCAACCAGCAGGTTCGGCTGCAGATTCTGCATCAGATGACCAAAGTGCAGATGTTGAAGATGTAGACTTTGAGGAAGTAAAATAATACCACTCAACAGATTATATTTATATATCCCGCAGCGAAATAACGCTGCGGGATTTTTTTTGTTTAATACCTATAGTATTTATTTAAAAACTTGAATACTTAATTACTAGCAATCTCTAGTATTGATGGTCCATGAACTTCATGGATTCCATCAAAAACCTTTACGGTTAATTTTGGACCAAATAGGGCAGTTGCTTTGTTTGTTTCCTGAGTCTTTCTGTGTATGGTTATATACGGATCTTTATCTCCGTAGATATAGGTTGTTAGTGTATTGCTATTTAAATAACTAAAATCTTTCGGAGTTAATTCTTTAGGGATACCCCCACTGTGAAGAATAAGTTTTTTACAAGAAATTTTTCTTGAGGCCAACCATCGTGTTGCAATTGAGACGCCCTGCGAGTATCCTAAAACAATAAAATTTGTATTTGGGTCTATATTTTCTTGAGCAACTACCTGGTCAATATATCTTAATACATTACTAGTTTCTAATAGGGTGTTTTCTTTGGTAAGCCAGCAGGCACCTACATGTTTGTAGTTTTCACCTAGATAAAATTTTGAGGGTGCTTGCGGGCAGATAATATAATTCTCGCTAGGATTTAAAATTTCAAAATGCCTTAGAAAGTATCGACTCAAAAACCCCAACCCATGAAAAACAAGCCATACATTTTTGGTCGTATCACTGTAAGTATTTAGTGTTTGATAAGTATTTGTGGTTGTGTAAGAAACTTGTTTTTCTAATCCCATTTTTTAAAGTCTGTTTTGTAACTTTACAAATGTAAGACAAGCACATGAAATTATCTAAAAATGAAATTTTAGCAAGCTGCGCAAAAATGTGTAAAAACACATTAATGGAAACCTTAGACATCGAATTTATTGATGTTACTGATGATACCGTTACTGCAAAAATGCCAGTAAATTCAAGAGTACACCAGCCAGATGGAGTGTTGCACGGAGGGGCTTCTGTTGCCTTGGCAGAAAGTGTTGGTAGTGCTGGCGCTTATATTTTTCTTCAAAAAAAAAATGTGAGCATACGTGGTATTGAAATTGCAGCCAATCATATAAAAAGCATTCGAGATGGCTATGTTTATGCCCATGCAACGATACTTCACAAAGGAAGAACTACACAGTTATGGCAAATTAGAATTGAGAATCAGAACAAAGAATTAATCTCTTTAGTCAAATTAACTACCTTAACCTTGGGTACGTAATTGATGGATTTTACAGCCCTGCTTCAAAAAATTAATACTCACTGGAATCAACAGCTTCCCTTTGTGTTGTATTGTAATCCAAATCAAACCAAAGTCAATGGATTATTACAACACAATGCTGACTATTACAGTGCTAAAGAATTTGTCAACAAAGGTTTTGTTTTAGCACCTTTTGATACTGATCAAAGATGGTTTTGTATTCCTGAAGCATTTTCAGAAAAAATAACACTTGAGGCTTCCCTTTTTGATCATCAAGACTCATTTATTCCTACCTGCCAAGAATTTCCCTCAGACAAAGAAAAACATCTTAGGTATGTTTCTCAAATTCTAAATACCATACAAAACAAAAGAGTTAAAAAAGTAGTTGCTACCAGAAAAAAGGAAATACCCCTTGCTACCTTTGATCTAAGTAAATTAATAAAACGCATTATTGCTCAAGATATTTCTGCTTTTAGGTACCTATGGTTTCATCCATCAACAGGTATTTGGAGCGGCGTCTCACCCGAGGTTTTAATAAGGAGTGATAAAGCTCACTTTTCAACAATGGCATTGGCAGGAACACAGAGAGTTACTCAAAACACCAGCCCTACTTGGGGTCCAAAAGAAATCCTTGAGCAACAATTAGTTACCCAAGCAATTACAACAAATCTCAAGAAAATTACAACTGCATTGCAGGTATCTTCTCCAATGACCCAAAAAGCTGGATCTTTGTACCATATAAAAACTCAAATTAGCGGCGTTTTTGACCACAAGCAAACAACTCTTTCCCAAATAGTCTCTGCATTACACCCAACACCGGCTGTTTGTGGATCTCCTAAGGACACAGCATTTGCAATTATACAAAAGCTTGAAGGCTATGATCGTGAATTTTATACAGGATTTCTTGGACCCATAGACCCACAAAGCAATACCTCTCAACTATATGTTAACTTGCGCTGTATGAAAATAGACCCCAAAATGGCAACTCTATATGTTGGTGGCGGTATTACCATAGATTCTACACCAGAGCTAGAGTGGCAAGAAACTAAAAATAAAATGACTACTATGTTATCAGTACTTGCCCCAATGTTGCCATAATTATATTGGTATCACTATCTTTGCGCAGATGCAATTCTCTAGTAAAAAACTCTCTCAAACCGTCATAAAACTCTGCTTAGACAAAGGGATAGACCACATTGTTATTTCTCCAGGATCAAGAAATGCAGCCCTTACTATTGGTTTTACTGGTAATGCTTCTTTCACAAATTTTTCAATTGTAGACGAGCGGTGCGCCGCATTTTTTGCATTAGGGATTGCCCAACAGTTAAAGCGTCCTGTTGCACTGGTGTGTACCTCAGGATCTGCACTGCTTAATTATTACCCAGCAATCGCTGAGGCCTATTACAGTGACGTGCCTTTAGTAGTGCTATCTGCAGACCGCCCAGCTCATTTACTTGAAATTGGTGATGGCCAAACCATCAAACAAGAAAATGTATATGCCAATCATATCTTGTACAGCGGTGCATGTAAAGAGGGAGATGATTTCCAACAGTACAATGAGAGTCAAATTCATACTGCCTTATCAATAGCCATTACTCAAAGTGGTCCTGTACATCTTAATTTACCTTTTTCTGAGCCTTTGTATGAAATTGTATCTTTACCATCAGTTTCTCCAACACAGCACCCCATTGTTATTGAAAAGCCTTCAGAGATCCAGGATTTTATTTCTGAAATTGCAACACATTGGAATACATCTTCAAAAAAAATGATACTAACTGGTGTGCTCTCACCAAATAGTTTGGATACAAGTATAATCAGTCAACTAGCAGAAGATACGAGTCTAGTTGTACTAACAGAGACTACTTCTAATCTACACCATCCAAATTTTTTTCCAGCCATAGATCAGTTAATAGCCCCACTAGACCATAAAGATTTTGAAGCCCTACAACCCGAGGTTTTAATCACATTTGGAGGCATGGTAGTGTCAAAAAAAGTAAAAAAATTTTTAAGAGATTATCCACCAAAGGTTCATTATCACATTGATGCAAAAAAAGCATTTGACACTTATTTTTGTTTGACAGGCCATGTTGTGTGTTCTCCAAATTATTTTTTCAAAGATTTTGTTCCGCTTTGTAAAAAAGCAAATAGTAATTACCAACAATATTGGCTTGATATCAAACACTCAAGATTACAAAAACACGCCCTGTATATTAAAGAAATTCCGTATTCAGACTTTTTAGTTTTTTCATACCTCTTTAAACACTTACCCGATGCCCTACAGTTACAATTGAGCAATAGTACCACCATTCGATACGCACAATTATTTGAGATGAACACTTCACATCCAGTATATTGCAATAGAGGTACCAGTGGTATAGACGGCAGTACTTCAACAGCCATTGGAGCGGCATATGTGCATAAGTTACCAACGATATTTATAACGGGTGATTTGAGTTTTTTTTATGACAACAATGCACTTTGGAACCACTATATCCCGAGTAATTTTAAAATTATTGTCATTAACAATAGTGGAGGAGGAATTTTTAGGATTCTTCCTGACGCAAAGCAGGTTACTTCATTTGATACCTTTTTTGAAACCAAACATCAATTGACTGCAAAACAATTAAGTGAAATGCACGCTATAGGTTACCAAAGCGCAACAGATAAGTCTTCTTTAAAAGCACAGTTTACATCTTTTATTGAAAACTCTGACAGCCCACAAATTTTAGAGATTTTCACCCCCTCTACAATAAACGATGATGTTTTATTATCTTATTTTGACTTTATAAAATAAAGGTATTGCCCATTTTTTAGGGCCACAAGTAACTACTTTATTAAACTACTAATTATATTTTTGATAGATGAAAAGTGTACCTTTGCCCAATGATAAAAATAGGAGAACATAACACATTAGAAATTTTAAGGGAGACAGATCCTGGGTTGTATTTAGGTGATACCCAAGAAAATGTAGTTTTACTACCCCATAGATACAAACCAGAAAATTTCAATATTGGCGATATGCTAGAGGTGTTTGTGTATCTAGATTATGATGAACGTCCCGTAGCTACAACCCTAACTCCCCACGTACTGTTAAATGACTTTGGATATTTGCATTGTAGTGATGTAAATGAGTTTGGTGCCTTTATGGATTGGGGTGTACAAAAGCAATTATTTGTTCCTTTTAAAGAACAGGCAAGGCCTATGAAAGTAGGCAATTGGTATATAGTTTATATGTACATGGACATGCAAACCAACAGGTTGGTAGGTTCAAGTAAGACCAATAAATACTTAAACAATGACACTGTAACGCTTAAAAAATTTGATCAGGTTTCCATCATGGTCACACATATTACAGACCTTGGCGCAAATGTTATCATAAATGGCACACACAAAGGTCTTATTTTTATCAATGATGTTTTTGAGGACATACGCACTGGTGATACCATGAAAGCCTATATAAAAAGGGTAAGAGAAGATAATAAAATAGACGTGGTATTGCAGTCTCCAGGCTACAGGAGCATAGAGCCTAATGCCAATTTTATTTTAGAAGAACTAAAGGCAGCTGGGGGTTTTATGTCTTTACACGATAAGTCTGACCCACAGGATATAAAAAATGAGTTAGGAATGAGTAAAAAGAGCTTTAAAAAGGCAATTGGGACTCTTTACAAAGACAAGCAAATACAAATCAAGCAAGATGGTATTTCGCTAATAGATTAAATGATCTAAATACCATCAATTACCATAATATATACCCGTATTTACCCTAAAAGGGTTTGCCCTGTAATAGGGTCTTTGGTATCTGTTTTGTAGAAAGGGAACTCCTTGCTCTTTATATACATCATTACGGACTCTAGTTTGGCCGTCTCTAAATTCAAAACTTGTGTCAACTCCGTTTGCTTGAATAGAAAAACCAAATTGTTTTTCCCGTAGCCTAGAGGTATCAAATTGAGAATTATTATAAGAGGTAGTGTTACTTGCCATAGCTTTGGCAATATCTACAGCTTGCCAATAATTAGTTGTATTTATGGCATTTGTGTTTAACGTGTTTTGATAACTTGGAGCCTCCCCAAGGGTAAAAGAACTCTTCACTCTACCTGGTGTTTGCTCTAAAACAAATGCAATACCAGCAGGAGAAATCAACGATCTAGCATCAATGGTATAATAGCGTGTTTCAAAATCATTTTGAGAATAGCATGTTCCCATACAAAAAACTACCATAACAATTGTAAATAGGTTTTTCATAATTTGAATTTAAAGCATATTGGTTAACATTGCTAATTGTTATATTTGAGCTAAAATACAAATCACTTATGACACCCAATTGGAAAACCGTAAAAGAATACTCAGATATTACTTATAAAAAATCTGATAACGTTGCCCGTATTGCATTCAATAGACCAGAGGTTAGAAATGCTTTTAGACCCAAAACCACCTCTGAATTACTTGATGCGCTTTTTGATGCACAGGAAGATACCAGTATTGGTGTAGTGTTGTTGTCTGCAGAAGGTCCCTCAAGTAAAGACGGAGTTTGGAGCTTTTGTAGTGGTGGAGATCAAAAGGCCAGGGGAGCCCAAGGATATATTGGCGATGATGGATATCATAGACTAAACATTTTGGATGCCCAGCGCATGATTCGTTTTATGCCTAAAGCTGTTATTTGTGTAGTTCCTGGTTGGGCCGTTGGTGGAGGGCATTCCCTGCATGTTGTGTGTGATATGACCTTGGCAAGTAAAGAGCATGCCATTTTCAAACAAACAGATGCTGATGTCACAAGTTTTGATGGCGGATATGGTAGTGCTTATCTTGCTAAGATGGTGGGTCAAAAAAGAGCAAGAGAGATATTCTTTTTGGGTAGAAATTATTCAGCACAACAGGCTTATGAAATGGGTATGGTAAATGCTGTGGTACCCCATGATCAACTAGAACAAACTGCCTTTGATTGGGCTCAAGAAATTTTGGGTAAATCTCCTACATCAATTAAAATGCTAAAATTTGCTATGAATTTGACAGACGACGGTATGGTAGGTCAGCAAGTATTTGCTGGAGAGGCAACACGTCTAGCTTATATGACACAAGAAGCCAAAGAAGGAAGAGATGCCTTCTTAGAAAAACGAGCGCCCAATTTCGAAAAAAAATGGTTACCCTAATTTTTATTTGAAATCATTCAATGGAGTTTATAAGAAAACATATTGAGCAGATCTCAATGATTACAGACTCAGATTGGGAGTACTTTTCTTCCAAACTAGTACTTAGAGTCTTTAAAAAACATACTATTTTTTTAAAATACGGAGCGATAGAAAACCACATCTCTTTCATAGATAAAGGGGTGGTTAGACTTTATATCCCCAAAGAGCTCAAAGAAAAAGAAGTGACTTTTGGTTTTAGTTTTAAAAACCAATTTATAAGCGCCTATGATTCTTTTTTAACTAGAAGGAAATCATTGTATGAGTTAGAAACACTCTCTGATACCCGTATGTACAGTATTTCATATGCAGATTTACAACTGGTCTACAAACACACACAATTTGGTAATTTAATAGGGAGATTAACTGCAGAGCGTTTGTTTTTATTGAAATCTAAGAGAGAACAATCGTTATTAAATTTAACCGCACAGGAGCATTATATTTCTTTATTTAAACAACGGCCAGAGCTTTTAAGCATCATACCTCTTAAGTATATAAGTTCTTACATTGGCGTCACACCTCAAGCTTTAAGCCGAATAAGAAAGCGTATTAATTGATTTGGGTTCATTGTTTGAGCATTTTTTTTGTTTTATCTTTAGGATATAAATTAATCTATGATTATACTGCTTTTTATCATCGTACTGTGGTACGGCGGGCTTTTTTTTCAAACATTTTTTCTTCACAGATATGCTGCCCATCAAACCTACACCATGTCTAAAACCGCTGAGCGTATCACGTTTATTTTAACTTGGATTTTTCAAGGCTCCAATTATTTGAGTGCATACGGATATGGCGTGATGCACAGGATGCATCATGCATATGCCGATACACAAAAAGACCCACACTCACCAAAATATGATTTAAATATATTTTCCATGATGTGGAGAACTAAAAATATATACCACCAAATCAACAATCAAAAAATAGAAGTTGCTCCAAAGTTTACTAAAAATGTACCTCAATGGAAACGTTTTGATGCCTTTGCAAGTTCTTGGTTTTCTCGAGTTGCTTGGGGTATTGCTTATTTTTCTTTCTTTTTATTATTCACCACTTCCATTTGGCAATGGTTGTTATTACCAGTTGCTTTATTGATGGCTCCCATCCATGGAGTTATTATCAATTGGTTTGGCCATATAGTTGGATATGTAAATTTTAAATCAAAAGATACCTCCAAAAACTTGTTCAAATTTGATTTTTTAATGCTGGGTGAGGGGTACCACAACAACCATCACAAACATAGCAGTAGTCCTAATTTTGGAGGAGTTCGATGGCATGAAATTGATATAACCTACAAAATCATGCAATTGCTAAATCTATTAGGGATCATACAATTAAAACCTAGCTTTTTGGTTTTAAAAAGAGAGGTGTAGGGCCCTTTTTTGTTTTTCTGAATCAAGCAGTGCTACTTGGGTAGGGTAAAGAAAAATGTTGTTCCAACTTCTTTTTTTGATTCTATCCAGATCTTTCCACCCTCAGAGGTAATTGTTTTTTTAATGATAAAAAGTCCAATACCGCTTGAGTCTGTTCTGTTGTTTAGTTTTTTAAATGCTTCAAACACCAAACTAAAATGCTCTTGTGAGATACCAATTCCGTTATCTTGAATAGAAAATTGGTAAAAGTCTTCTTCTTCCTTCCAGTCTATATTAACAAAGCTTTTCTTGTTTTTATCTCTATACTTGTAGGCGTTTTCAATGAGATTTTGAAAAATTTGTCTAGCCTTTACCTCTGTTAGATTTACTACAGGAAGTGGTTTTACTATATTGAATTCAAAATCACTGGTTTTGTTTTTATTTAAAAAACTAATAATGGAATCAACTACAGGTTGAAGTTCTAGTTGCTCTTTGGCTACTTTTTCTGAGGTTCTAATTTCTGTATACTGAAGTGTACTGGATATGAGCTTATCCATATCTGTTATGGCTTCTTCAATAGTGTCTATATACTCAAGACTTTCTTTCTCAAGGGTCTCAGAATTATCCTCTAAAAGCCAGTTTACACATGTTGAGATTGTTCTAAGAGGTGTTTTTAAATCATGAGACACAACATGGGCGTAATGAGAAAGCTCTTCATTTTTTATTGTTAAATCGTTAATTAATGAATCTGCCTTTATGTTCAACATTTTTAATTCTGTGATATCTAAATGTATTCCTATGGATCCAATGATCTCTCCACTAATGTTGGCATTGGGTCCGCCACTAATAAGCCAGTATCTTTTTTCACCACTTTTGGTTCTTATTTCCATCTCATATAAATCCTTAGTTCCATCCTTTCTAGAACTTACCTTTTTTTCCATGTATTGTCTTTGCTCTTGGTCCAACAAAACATCTCTGGCTTTAAATCCAACAAGTTCCCTTTTGCTGTAGCCACACATTTTTATAAAGGCATTATTTATATTGAGTATGGTTTCATTGGCATCTACCTCCATAAGGCCCAAATTCATATTTTCAATGATACTTTTATATTTTTTGGTCTGAAACTTTAGGCTTTTGTCATAGTTAACAATCAAAGTTACATCCTTGTACGTCCAAAGATGCGCTATGATTGCACCGTCTCTAAAAATTGGATTATAATCACGAGATAAAATCCTACCATCTTTGAGCTCCAGCATCTCATCTAAAACTTCCTGGCCCTTTGTTACAATTTCTTCTATTCTTTGAGCAAATATTTGTTCATCCACAAACATGTCTTTTAGCATATTGCGCGCAGAAACACAATCTGTTCCAACCAGATTAGATATCTCATTAATGGGTATATTAAATAACTTTAAAAATGCATGGCTAATTTGCTCAATATAACCATCTATGGTCTCAATTGCTTTTGCATCAGAGGAGCTTTCAAAAATAAGTTGAAGGCGGTCACGTGTTTTATCAAGTTCTTGTTCTCTTTTTGATTTTTCGAGTTCTACAATATTTTTCTTTAGTGTAATACTAATTAGAGATGAAATGTGTGATAAAAAATCTAATTGACCAGCGTTGAAATAATTTTTTTTGGGATGTTCTGCATCGATTATGGCAATTAGCTCATTGTCGAGTATTATGGGTGCTGTAATCTCTGAGAGTCTTTTTTGATCATCAACAATGTAGTCTGGATGTTTACTGGTATCATTAATGATGATTCCTTTTTTACGCAATGCTACACCTCCAACAATACCCTCACCGAAATTTACTTCAAATGGGTCCGTATTGTTTTTTTTGTTTAGATCTTGATTGAAAGCTGCGATTTGAATTAACTTATCTTCAATAACAGCGTAAAACACGCAGTCATCGGTACCTAAATAGTCTGCAATAATTTTTACAATATCATGACCATTGTTAAAAATATTGGGGTTTTTTAGTAGTTTGTTAGATATAGAACTTTCAATTTTTAACAACTTTTGCTGTTCAATTAATTTTTGTTCAACAAGGTGTTGTTGTGTTATATCTCTTATTATTGTTTGGTATGCATAGGGTTTGTCTTTAGAATCTTTTAGGAGTCTAGCTTTTATGGTAACATACTTTAGTTCTTTATTTCTATTTACAAAATTGAACAAAAACTCACCCGTAGTGTTTTCTGAGGTAGAAAAATGTGCATCAAAAGTAGTTTTTAATTTCTCTGTGTATCGAGCCTTGAAGTCATTGATACTTGTGGGAGTGTTTTTCTTTGATAACCCTAATAATTTTAATGCCTCTTTATTGATATTTAATATAGTCATATCAAAATCAAACACAATCAAAGCGTCTACCAGGTTTTCTATGAGTTCTTTTTGAAACTCCTGCTGCTTGGAAATGTCTTCTGAAAGTGTGAGGTTATTGCTGTAAAGCTCTCTGAGTCTATTTTCAATAAATCCCTCAGCTACCTCTTTTGCCTTTCTTTCTCTTTCAAGAGCTCTTGTAAGTATATCAACTTTTTTGCTTAGCACACCTTTTCGGCTTTTATCCTATAGATTAATGTAGTTGTATGTGAAATTTAACACTACCATTATTGTTGTAATTCTCAACCATATCTATGGTTCCTTTTACTTTAAAAAATTGTAACGTCTCTTTCATTAAACCAATAGCAAAATACGTTAGACCCCTAGTTGAAGTATAAATAATGGTTAAACTATTATCTTTTCTCTCAACTACATTAAAGGTTGGTAATTCTGCATCTTCATAGAGTTTTTTGACTTCTATGTGGATGTGATTTTCTATGCCAGCCAAAAGATCTAGAGGATTTTTATACTTCTCAACTATGTAAGAGTGTTTTCCAATTAAATAGGGAAAAACAAACCTCCCAAAAGACTCTAGTAAAATTTGAGGTGAAATATTAGTCTTTTTGGACACATAAGTTAAAAGCGTAACTAGTTCTTCAAACTTGTAACTAACAAAGGCAGAATAAATTCCCTCTGATTCCAAATCACACTCAGAGAGCATTTGGTCAACCATTTCTAGTCCATTAGATTTTTCAACAAAATCTATAAAATTTGTAAAAATAAATCCTTTCATAATTTTTTTCTATATGAGTTTTTCCAATAATTGGCAATATTAATAAGATTGTTTTTGTAGACAGAAAAATCCACATCTTTGACATAGTATCCACAAACACCAATTGCTTTGCATTTTTTGTAGTCTTCTATGTTTGAGCTTGTGGTGTGTATAACAACGGGTATTTGTTGTAATCTTTGATCTTGTTTAATAATTTCAAGAAATTCAATACCATCCATTATAGGCATGTTTATATCAAGGATTATAAAACAAGGAAACATTTGTGGATCTTCTATTTTTGATAAAAACTCAATAGCCTCTAATCCATTTTCAACACTGCTGAGACTAGCCTCAGGTTGATGTTTGTTATAGATTTTTTTAATACCCATGACAACTATTTTGTTGTCTTCAATAATTAGAATATTTAAATTTTCCATGAGCATATATTTAGTGTTGAGCTTAATTCCAATCCTAATTTACAAAATAATAATTAATTTTTATTCATTATTCTTTAATAAACCTTAGCGCAGACTCAACACTTGTAGCCGTATTTTTTACTACAATAAAATAGATTCCAACAGTATATCGTGAAATAGAGATTACTTGTTTATTTGCCTGTAGGGTACCTTCTTGTAATAATTGTCCAAAAGTATTGTAAACGCGGTATGAAGAAATATTATTTGTATTTGCCATACTCAGTGTAATTTCATTGTTTGCAGGATTTGGATATAATGAAATAGTACTTAAAAAAGCATCACTAGTAGAGAGTTCTTCACCAATACTTATTTCAGTTATCTCACTACCCCCAAATTCACCTCCATTAATAATAACATCTCCATTATCTGCAGTTAAACTATAAAATCCATCTCCGAATTCACAGCAAATTCCATCACCGTAAGAATCAAATATTTCAAACTCATAACAGTTCTCTGGCGCAACGTTAAAAGCTTCTATAAACGTTGTGTTATCATCTGATTCGTTGTAACTACCAGCATCTATAATAGCACCACCAACTTCCCTAAACTCCCAAGATGTTTCTTCTGCCCAATTATCAGTTAATAATTCTAAAGTAACCTGCTGTGTTGCATATTCACTACCACCAATGAGAAATGATGTTGCTGCATCATTGTTTTGAGTATTTTGGTCAATAACACCATTAACAGTGATAAGTGAAGCAGAGAAAACATATAGACCATCTGTCAAATCAATTGGGTCTAGAGTAAAGATTTGAGTTTCATTTTGACTTAAAGTACCATTAAAGTTAATTGTCTGCATATTCCCATCATTAATTTGCCATGTCATCTGGGCAACCGAAATATCATTAAACCCAAAATTAGTAAGACTAACAGATGGGGTTATTATGGTACTACCACAGTTGGTTTCTGGAACATGTACCGAGATAGCTGCATCTAGATCTAATACAACTTCATTATTGTCAATATAATTTTGAAAAAACAACCATGCCTGTTCTCCAGCCTCTATGTCCATATTACCGCCACTACCTGGCCAATCATGACCACCCCCTACAACTTTATAATACCAAACTTCATTTTGATTAATACCGTAGATATATTTTTCACTCTCTATAAAACTACCATCAGAGGTGTCTGTATTTGGCAGAGTCCCTTCTACTAGTGTAATACAGTTGTTCTTTTCTACAAAATAATCAATGGTGTCTGCAATACTAGGGTAGGAGCCCCATCCATCGTTATTGTCTGGATCTCCTGCAAGTGGAGTTACCCCATCTTGTGATCCATGAATTTCAAAAACGGGTATCCCCGGAGCAGCATCACATTCATCCAAAATATCTTGTAAAATCATTCCTGCTACTGGAGCAACAGCTTTAAAAGTATCATACCCCTGGCAAGCAAGCATGTAACACATCTCCCCGCCGTTAGACATACCAGTTGCAAAAGTATAATCTGGGTTTAACCCGTTGGTTTGCTGTAGGTATTGTGCTAATTGAGTTAAAAACCCAACGTCATCGACTGTTTCATTTGGGTGGAAGGCATATCCTACATTCCAAAATCTATTTCCTCCACCGTCTACTGTACCCCTTGGGTAACAAACTGCAAAACCGTATTGGTCTGCAAAATCATTCATTTCAGAATAGTTTCGAATACTGTTTGCATCACCCGTATACCCATGCATCACAAAAACTAATGGCATTTGCTCATTTAAGTTTTCAGGCTCGTAATAAATATACTGTCTTGTAAGGCCATTGTGTTCAAAATCTGTAAACTGGGCAATTATTTCTTGTGTCAGTAATGAAATAAGGGCTATTAAAATGAATTTTTGTCGCATATTATTGGTATTGAAATTCCTAAATTTACTGTATAAATTCATCATAAAATTATTGAGCCCACATAAAATTGTTAATTGTTTTACACCAACAATTATAAGTAAAATTTACCACAATAAAGTACACAGGTTACAAAAGCATTTATTAAATAATATTGTAGATTCTGTAAAACACTTTTATGATAATACTATTAGTTTATAGTATTGGGTAGCGGATTTTTCTCATACTTGTTATGTATGGCTATGATTGCCAATCCAAAGAGCACAGCCACAACAATTAAAATTGTGCTAATAAATCCAGTTACAGAAAATGACATTCTGATAAGTATGGTGGAAATTACAAAACCAGAGTTTCTAATAATTTTGTGGAATTGATCTGTATAAAAGAATGATATTAAAAGCAGTACTACATCCACTAATATCAATACCGTAAAGAACTGATCAAAAAATAAATTGTTGATACTTTCAAAAGATGGTATTGTATTACTCGCGATTGATAGCCCCGCAGACCAATCTATAAGTGTGTATAAAGCCATGGTAAAAAATAGTGGTACAAGGATTACAGCAATTAGCTTTTTCCTTCTCACAAATCTTTGAATGACATTATTTTCTTCAATGAGTTTTATTGTTTTTTGTCTTCCTTGTTTTTGAAATAGAAAGATCAAGAAAAACAATACGATAGATGCCAATATATCATAGGTAAATTGAAGATCCCCTTTAATTTCAAACCACTCTGCAGAAAGTTCTAGAGCAGATAAATCTTTGAATAACTTTCTTATGATGATCAGGGTAATGATTTCATATTGCTTTGTGATATAAGTTGTAAACGATTTTGGCAGGTAGTATATTAAAAGATACACCTCATAAATAAGTATGAAAGAAAAAGGAGTGTACACTGCAGATATCGGATTTAATAGCAGTTCAGAATTAATGGGATGAACTAAAAAACCGAACTTAATAAGGTAGATTACTCCTAAATGAATAAAAAAACTAACTAGTGCAAGACTTAAAATTATTTTTTCTGTCTTTAATTTTGTTTTTTCTGATAAGAATACTTTAAAAAGATAGGGTAGGGTAGCGCTTATATTTTTCATTCAACGAATATTAAACAAATTGGCAGAGCCATTTTGCGACTATAAGTCTGTAAGTTAGTGAATTAAAAAAACAATTAAAAATTAAGAATCGTTTTAATTGTCAAATACTGTTTTATGTTTTAGAGGTATTGAGGCTCTCTTTTGGTTTGATTTATTTTTATCATGTCATTAATAGCGTCCCAGAGTTGTATTCTTTTCTCTAGAGATTGTTTTGCAACTAGCAGCGTTTCTTCCCATTTAAGTGTATCATCACCACACAATTCTGAAACCATTTTTAGTGACAAGGGCCCGTGTTCCTCCCCATCTATTTCAACATGACGCTCTAAATAGTATTTGAGTTTGTTGTATGACTTGTTCTCTGCATCCGCATTTTTTAATATTTCGATAAACATATCTGGAATTACGTCTTCTCTTCCAAAGGTAAATGCAGATGCCACTTGGTGTGTTTTGTTGGTTTGGATGATGGAAAATGTATGTAAAACAAAATCAGCTATTCTGGGGTCTAAGGGTATGCTTTTGAGCGCTATCTCAACAGTGTTACCAGAGGCAATAAGGGCTATAAATTTATTAATTTGCTCACAATTTGCTCGGGTTTGTGACATCGCTTCAAGATACATTTCAAAATGACTCTTTGCTTGGCCACTTTCATTAAAGTCACTCTCCTCTCCAAGAACAATTTCATTTATAAATCTCGATAAAATAGGATTTTTAGGGGGTGTCCAGGGCGTTTTTACAGTAGTAATTTCTTTTTGAAGGTATTTTAAAAGGGACATAAAATCCCAAACTGCGAACACATGATTTTCCATGAAAACATTGATATCTTCAATGGTTTTAAGGTTTGTATATAACAAATGAGACTTTAACTTATTCCGCAGTGTTGAAATTTCATTTTCTATGTGTTGTATTCTATTCATCGAAAATAGGGCATTTATTTGTTTATAAATACGCGTGCAAAGATATAACAACAAGTACTAATTAAACTAAAACTTAACATTTGTTTACACTTTTTGATTGGTTTGTATGAAATACTTTTCAAGGGTACACAAAGAGATTAGTTCTTCTTGCTTGTGGTCTTTAAACTGGCTTATATATTGATTTGCATTATAAATGATATCCATTGCTTTTTGGGTATGGGTTATGTAGTAGTTGAGTCTGTCTTCAAGGTCAGAGTAATCATCTTTTATTTGTATGTAATGAAAATCAGGCTTTAATAAACCCTCCATAAACCAGGTTTCAAATTTTGGTTTTGTCATTACTGCAATAGAGTTTGAGGACATTACCCATTTTAGGTTGCTAGCTACATCATTACCCTCCAGGCATAAAATAAATTTATATGTAAGTTGTTGATTAATAGTAAGTCTAGGTACTTTCCATAAAGAATTCAAATCATTATTATTTACTTTACCAATGTTGCACATAGGGTGCTTGAAATACATCTCTAAAAATTTAATTCTATGTGTTTGGCTTTGATGAACTTTCCCTCTGCTTACTAGCATATTTTTTTTGTCCTTAAAAGCAGTTGTGTCATTTTTAATAAACATAAAATGCCTTAGTTTATTCCATTTCAGTAAAATAGAATTTTGGTTTGTATCATTGATAGGTCTACTTTTTACAAAAGTTGGTTGTTCTGCCACTGTTACTATATCTCCAAATAAGAAGTGTCCCTTGAGCTGTTGAGAAAAAAAACGACTGTATTGAAATAAATCAAAAAAATAGACCTTTGATCCTGGCACAGACTTTAGTTTGGATAGCGGTAGAGGATTTTTTAAATCTATATTTTCTGATAATTTATTGTAATAGGCTACCCTTTTTGAGATAGCTTCAATTTGCCTTGCAGCATGCAATTTTTTTCTTAATTGTTTTTGAAATAAAATATGTGGTATCAATTGCCTGAGGTAATTAACAATGTAATACTTTGGCTTGTTGTTTTTGTGTTTATAGCTTATTCTCTTGAATTCCATTAGGTGGGTCGCATCTGTATTTTAGAGTCTGTGATTACATGTTTTTTGTAAATTCTAGAAATACTTCTTTATGTTTTTTTAAATCCATATTTGCAGATAGGGATACGCGAGCAATATAATCTTTATCTAACTCTTTGGTGGTTCCTTGAGTAGAGGTAGCTGGAATGGTCCAGTAAACACCTTTTAACTGCCCATAACTCACACAATATTTGCTTTGATTTGGGATTTTTGTTATCATCATTTTTATCAAAAGATGATTTAAAGCTCTTTTATGTGTTTCTCTTTCTTGTGGAGTATTCCCTTTTGATGGAAGGTCAAGAGAAAAAACAGAGGGGGTAAATCCTTGATTTGCTAGTTCTTCACTGACAAAATTGATTTTTGCCTGTGGCATTACTTTCTCAATAAAAGTTACAAATTCACGAGTGTTTACATAGGCATCGTTTATTCTTTGAGTCATGGAGGGTAACTCTTTGGCAAGTATTTCATACTGCAATGCCGTTGCTTGATTGTCGCAGATGGTTAAATGCAATGCTATTTTTTTAAGTAGTGTTGAAGCTTTTTTGTTTACCACACAATATCCTGCAGTGCATTGACCAGCGCTAGGAAATTTAGAGCCACTAGCATATGCAATGGCTTTAACACTGGCGAGAATGGCCCCATCTTCTATAAAATGTACGTTTGGACAAAATGTCTGATCCAAAATAAAAACAGGTTCGATTGCGGTGTTACCATCACTGGTATAGCGTTTGGAGCTTAAGACATTTTTTAAGGCTTCCAAATCTGGAACCTCAACTCTGGGGTTTGTTGGGATTTCTGCAATGATATAGGGTATAGCATCTTGTTGGGCAATTTGCTCTAAAACTGTTTTAATGCTTTGCACCATATCATTATTCCCATCTACGGGAAGATCAACAACCTCTACACAATGAACACTGGCAGCAACTCTTCTGGCTTGGTCGTTGGTTCCTCCATAGCAATTTGGTGGCACCACAATTTTAATAGTTTTTTGAGGGTAATGCTCCTTTGCATGATCTATAAGACCCATCATAATCGCAAATTGAATAGACAAGCCACTTGAACCAACAAGAGGAGTTGTACTTGTTCCGGTAATACTATTTATGCTGTTATGTACAGATACTTTGTTTTTTTCTGGGTTTCCTGTGATGGGTTTTGAATCAATATGTAAATACCGTTGAAGCGCCATTAAACAATTAGCAGGAGTCATGGCAATGGTTTCTCTCCTTCTAAAGTGTTGTATTTGAGATATGTATGGTTTGTTATTATCACCATTAACAACTAAAACACTACCAAGACCCGGTATGGTTGATACAATAAAATCAATTCCGTTTGGTATTGTCAATGTGGCTAAATCATCATTTTGAGTGATTAATATGCTACTGCCTTTAAAGTTGTCTGCATCCTGAAGTGTTTGGGCTGCTGTTACATCAAATGTATACCCATAAACTTGTTTTAGCGCTTTAAGGTGGCTTTCATTGGGTTGTTGAGTGTTATAAATAAGTTGACTGTGTGTATTTTGAAGTGCATTTTGCCTTAAAATTGCCAGAATGGGTGCTGTTTGTGATGAAAAACTAATTACATGATTAGATGATAGCGAGAGTGTTTTTGAAATTACCCATTCTAAAATACATGAAAGGGGGTGCCCAAGTCTAATATAATCATAGGCAGTTGGAAGTCTCTCAAGTGCTTTGTGTGTAAAATTATTTTTAGCGTACAGGGTTTCTAATGACTCTATAAATTCTGTTTTAGCCAATGCCTCATTATACTTATCAAGTCTATGGGTGGTGGTAGTAAGCCATCCATCTGGCATGTTTTTGAGCACATGCTTGATATAGTATTGCATTTTGTTTTTGTCCATACTGCTTATCTATTTATTGATCATAAATTTACGGTAATAAGATGTAAATTCTTTGTGTTATATTTTTTTTGTTTCCTTTTTTTGATTTGAATTGATCTAGCGGATATTCAGCTTATTTTATCTAGTTTTGTCGAAAATTTAAAAAAACAAAAACACATGAAAAATTTTAAAACACTAGCAATTGCATTTGCAGTAAGTATACTTACTTTCTCTTGTAGTAGCGATGATGACAACAACAACCCTTCTACTAATGTAATGTCTATAGCTGGAGAAACTTTTGATATAGCATCTGCTGGGCTAGAAAACTATGGAGAAAACTCTGATGGGAGTTTTGATTGGGATGTTACATTATTTGGAGATGGTATAACTATTAATTCTTCAGTTCCTGTTGGCCAGGGTGCTTACCTTTACCTAGATCTAAACACAAACAGTGCAAGTGGTCTTGTGGCAGGAACCTATACCTTTGCTCAAGACAGAGCCCCTTTTACGTGGGTGTATGCTGATGCATGTACAAATTTTAATATATCAAATTTTAATTGTGCAGGAAGTTATACAGCTAGTACAGGAACAGTTGTTATCTCTGGATCTGGTTCAAACACTACTGTAGAGGTAAACCTGCAGGATTCAGAAGGAGCTATTATAACAGCTTTTTATACCGGAGGATTCACAGTTATTGACTAGTCTTGTTAACTCGATAAAACCAATATTTAAAAAGCCTTATTGTATGTGTAGATACAATAAGGCTTTTATTTTATATAAGTAAAAAGTAGTCTATTCTAATTTTTCACCGTGCTGGCTCAAATCAAGCCCTCTTTCTTCTTGATCTGCTCTTACTCTCATAGTTAAGAGTTTATCAACAAACATATACAATAGGTAACTCCCGAAAAAGCAAAATACAGACACAATTAACAATCCTAGTAGATGATATAAAAATGTTTGTGTCTGGCCATAGACAAGACCAACCTCTTTGGCAAATACCGCTGTAAGTAACATACCTACAATACCTCCAACACCGTGGCTTGGAAAAACATCAAGGGTATCATCAACATTGCTTTTGTTTTTTATATGGATGGCATAGTTTGAAATTATTGCGGCTATAAACCCTATAAACATCGATTGCCCGATATTTACAAAACCAGCTGCAGGTGTAATTGCCACAAGGCCTACAACAGCCCCAATACAGGCGCCTACTGCAGACATCTTCCTACCAAGCATCCTCTCATAAAATATCCAAGTAAGCATAGCAGTAGCAGAGGCAATATTTGTATTTGCAAATGCGATTACTGCATCTGCATTTGCTCCAAGAGCAGACCCTGCATTAAAACCAAACCACCCAAACCATAGAAGTCCTGTACCTAAAATTACATATGGAACATTAGCCGGATTATGTAGTATTTCTTTTCTTTTACCTAAAAATATAGCACCCGCAAGGGCTGCAAAACCTGCAGACATATGTACCACAGTTCCTCCAGCAAAATCTAAAATCCCCCAATTTCTAAACAACCCATCAGGATGCCAAGTCATGTGAGCCAGAGGGCTGTAGATTAATAAACTAAATAATACCATATATAAAATATAGCTTCTAAAACGAACTCGCCCTGCAAAACTTCCAGTGATTAAAGCTGGAGTGATGATTGCAAATTTTAATTGAAACAATGCAAAAAGTAAAAACGGAATGGTTGAAGAAAAATCTGAGTTGGGTTCTACCCCCACATTGTTAAATGCAAAATAGGTGAGTGGGTTACCAATAATACCACCAATACTTTCGCCAAATGCCAAACTGAACCCCACAAATACCCATAAAATACTTACCACACCAAGTGCAATGAAGCTTTGTAGCATTGTTGATATGATATTTTTTTTGGAAACCATACCACCATAAAAAAATGAAAGTCCAGGGGTCATCAGTAACACAAAAGCACTAGCTACAATCATCCATGCGGTATCTCCAGAATCAATTACAGAGCTTAACTCTTGGTAATTGCTAGCACTATATGCACATATAATTACGACTATTACTAATACAAAAAAGTTGATTTTTTTTCCCATACCTAGTAAATTTTATCCTGTTATATTGTACCCACCGTCTACGTGACGTATTTCTCCTGTAATTGATAACTCTGGTCTAAATAAATGGACAATCTCATGGGCAAGATCCATAGGTTTTGCATTACCAAGTGGGCTCATTTTATTTGCGGTATCGATGTCTTTATTGGTTAAAGTTGCATTTCCAGCTTTACTTCCCATATACGTTGAAAATCTAATTACATTAACCCGTATGTCATGAGATCTACCAAGCTCATCTGCAAGCTCAACGGTTATTCTCTCAAGTGCTGCCTTTGCGATACTTATGTTTCTGTAAGGATGAAACGTTACTTTTGCAGCTGCAATGTAGCTTAAAGAGCAAATAGAGGCTCCTTTTTGCAATACATCATACTTGAGGAGGTAGTGGGATAACCTTATGAGTGAATATGCAGAAACATTCATAGTATCACAAAACTCATCTTTAGTAACATCTAGAAGTGGTTTTACCTCTTTTTTACGGATGGTCTTATCCATGGCTATGGCATGTAAAAATCCATTGAGTTTAATGCCTTTACCTGAGAGATTTTTTGCAAATGAATCTATGTTTTCATCTAGTGAAGCGTCAAGGATTTCAACATGTGTATCACCAAGTTCCTGGGAAACAGCAAGTTTAAAATCTTCATAGTTTTTATTGAGAAACCCTTTTGCTTTCTCTGATAAATTTTTGTGATGTTCACTCACACCAAGTCCAGTACAAACAACCTTACCGCCTTGTTTGATAATTTGTTTTGCCACAAACATGGCTAGTGAATGTTTGTCTGCGATTCCAGTAATTAGAAATGTAGTATTTGCAAGCATTTTTTTATATTTAAGAGATGTGAATTAAAATATTACCATTTGTATAGTGCAGTTCCCCATGTCCAACCAGCACCTACGGCTGCAAATAATAATAAATCTCCGGTTTCAAATGTTTTATTCTTTAGGGTTTCATCTAAAATTATAGGAATGGTTCCTCCAGAGGTATTTGCATATTTATCCATATTTGTTTGTACTTTTTCAAAAGGTAAACCAACCCTTCGGGCAACCTCTTGAAGTATTTTTATACTTGGTTGGTGGGGTAGTAGGTATTTAATTTGAGCAATATCACAATTATTTTTTTCCAAAAGCTGATCAATACATTTAGGCACTACATCGATGGCAGTTTTATACACCTGGGGTCCATTCATTCTAAAAGTGTGCTCATTGTTTTTTAGCGTTTGTTCGCTAGAGGGTTTTTCTGAACCACCGCCAGGAATAGTGAAATGATCTTTACCTGTCCCATCTGTGTGTAATAAAAAGTCTACAAACCCTTTGTCTTCTGTTGTATGCGAAAGCACAAGTGCTCCTGCACCATCACCAAAAAAAACAGCATCCCTGCGTCCCCAATCTGTAATGGTAGAAAAGGTATCTGCACCTATTACCAGGACATTTTTATACATTCCCGATTTTATGTATTGTACTGCTGTAGCTGTAGCAAATAATGCTCCAGAGCACACTGCAGAGATATCAAAAGCGACTGCATTTGTAGCTTTAAGTTTTTCTTGTACAAAACAAGCGCAAGAAGGCGCCAACCTATCTGCAGTGGCAGTGGCTATAATAATAAGATCTATGTCCTGTGCCTTCAAACCGGCATCTTGAATTGCAAGCAAACCTGCTTGGTATGCTAGATCACTTGTGGTTTCTCCAGTAGAAATTCTACGCTCTTTGATACCTAGATTTTCATAAATCCATTTATCTGAAGATCCTACACTTTCAAAAAAATGATTTTTAACAACATTTTTAGGGGCATAAGACCCTGTTCCTTTTATATAAGCATTTGCCATAAACTAAATTTAACCATCAAAATTCTGTCTTTTTTTTAATAATAAAAAAGAAAAATAGAATAATTAACAATCAATAAAAGATTGAAAAAAATAGATATTAAAAATAAAGATTATGATAATTTTTGGTTTTTTTAGTGCCTTAAAATGAGGTATTGATAATTCATAAACATGTTTTTGTTAGTAATTCTGTTTCTCAAAAGTATTTTTCACCTCATTTTTGACAAAAAAACTCTAATAAAATATGTTTTATATATTTTCAAGCAAAAAAAGAGCCTTTTTAAAAGGCTCTTTCATTGTAAAATTGATATAGTCTTTAAGACTCCTCTTCAGACGCTTGTTCATCAGCTTGCATTTGAGCACCTTTTTGGATGGCATTGAGCATTCCTCCAAGATCAAACCAATCTCCACCACCAATAATTTTACCATCTTTAAAATTAAAAGCATGGTAGGTAGTGATGCTTACTTTTTGTCCTGTTGCGGTGTGCACAGCTGTCCAAGTACCATAAGTTCGAGTGCTTCCGTCTGGTAATCCAGTTTCTGGATCTACACCAGGCAACCAATAATCTGCAGCAAAGTTCATGCCTTCAAACTCAGTATGGTAATTAACCACAGCTTGTTTAATTTCATCCATTCCTGCCATCGGGGCACCGTAAACTGGTAAGTGCCACTCAATATCTGGATGAATGTAATCCCACATTGCCTCTGCATTTTCTTGTTGATGTAAGTTAAAGTACGTTTTTGCAAGCTCTGTATTGGCCATAAAATCTTTATGGTTCCCTGTTGTACAACCAGTTAGGGCTGCTGATAAAAATAAAATCATTAATTTTTTCATAATATATAATTGTTTGATGAATTTTAAATTTAACAAAATTTTATTGTAAAAACCTTATTTGAGTTTCATTTATATTTTGTGCAGGTATACGTGAAACTTGTAACAAGTAGAGGTACCACACCGTAAAGAAGTTATTTTGGTATAACTAGAAAGGTAAAAACAAATGTTTCTCAGCCCGTTTTTAGTACAGGAGGTGCATTTTAGATTTGTCTTCCCACTTCGCTTTATAAGCGGCATCTACAAAGAAAATTTTTAGATCTGCTTTATAAGCTGCATCCTCAAAATATATTTTCTTATCTGCCTTGTAGTTTGCATCTGTGAAAAACCATTTTCCATCATTTTTACCTGCTTTGTATTGTGCATCTACCCTAAATACAAGTAAATCTGCTTGGTAGGATTGATCAACAACATATACCTTAACATCAGCTTTATAAGATTGATCTACTGAAAATATTTTTTGTGCACTTACCCTAGTGCTTAAAAGAGTCAAACTAATAATAAAAAAGAATATTCTCATGGTGTAGGTATTAACGCAGTTTTGGATACTTGGTAGGATTTGCCTCATGCATCATTTCATACACTTTTTCAAATACATCTTCACTAGAGGGCTTGCTAAAGTAATCTCCATCAGTACCATAGGCTGGACGGTGTTGCTTTGCTGTTAGCGTTTGTGGTTTGCTGTCTAGGTGCTCATAGGCATTTTGTTGATCTACAATATGTTGCAGAATATAAGCGGAGGCTCCCCCTGGAACATCCTCATCAATAACCAGTAATCTATTTGTTTTCTCAACACTCTTTACGATTTGATGGTTTATATCCAGGGGCAATAAAGATTGCACATCAATAACCTCTGGATCAATACCAACTTGTTGAAGCTCTTTGACAGCTTGCTCTATAATACGCAGTGTACTTCCGTAAGACACCAAAGTAATGTCTGTGCCTTGTTTTATGGTTTCTATCACACCAATTGGTGTTTTAAATTCTCCAAGATTTGTTGGTAATGGTTCTTTTAATCTGTACCCATTTAGACATTCTACAACCAAAGCAGGCTCGTCTGTTGCAAGAAGTGTATTATAAAAACCAGCCGCTTTTGTCATATCTCTTGGAACTAGAATATACATCCCACGTAGCAAATGAATCAACCCACCCATTTGGGATCCACTGTGCCAAATTCCCTCTAGCCTATGCCCTCGTGTCCTAACTATTAGTGGTGCTTTTTGTTGTCCATTAGATCTGTATCTTACCGTAACTAAATCATCGCTCATAATTTGCAATGCATATAAAATATAATCAAGGTATTGAATTTCGGCAATAGGTCTTAAACCTCTCATAGCCATTCCAATACCCTGGCCAAGTATAGTAGCTTCTCTGATACCTGTATCACTAACTCTTAGTTCACCGTATTTCTCTTGCATACCTTCCAGCCCCTGGTTTACATCTCCAATAGTACCAGAATCTTCTCCAAAAATTAAAGCCTCAGGGTATTTACTGAAAATTGCATCAAAGTTATCTCTCAAAACAATCCGGGCATCAACATCTTCTGCTTCTGTGTTGTATGTAGGCAGGACTTCGGTAATTGTTTTACCATTCACAGTGTTTTCACTGTACAGGTTTGAGGAGTAATTTGGTTGTATAGCTCCAAAGTACTCATTTAACCAGTTTTGTAGGTTTTCTTTTTCTTGACCCTTATCATTTACAACCAGGCGTAACGTTTTTCTGACTGCCCCAGCTATATTTCTTCTCAGGGGTTCTTTTTCTTTAGCTAACTCATTTATAATAAGGTCTATAAAATTCTTGTTTTCTGAAATTTTCTCTACCTCAGTAAGCAAGGTTATTGCTTGCTTTTGTTCTTGTTTTAGAGGCGCTAGAAAAGCTTCCCAAGCTGCTTTTTTACCATCGCGCACTTGTTTTTTAATATCTTTTTCTATTTGCACCAATTCCTGTTGTGTAGCTACATTGGTTTCAAGTAACCAGGCGCGCATTTTTACATTGCAATCAAAAGCTGCTTCCCAATCCAGACGCTCTTTGTTTTTATATCTCTCATGAGAACCGCTAGTGGAGTGCCCTTGGGGCTGGGTTAGATCTTTGACATGAATTAAAACAGGCACGTGTTGTTCTCTAGCAATGTCTGAGGCTCTCTGGTAGGCATCGATAAGTGCAGGGTAATCCCAACCCATCACAGTAATAATTTCATAACCATTGCCTTTCTCATCTCGCTGAAAACCTTTTAGTATTTCAGATATGTTTTCTTTTGTGGTCTGGTATTTTGCATGTACAGAGATGCCATACTGATCATCCCAAACATTAATAACCATAGGTACTTGTAAAACACCTGCAGCATTAATGGTCTCCCAAAATAAGCCTTCGCTTGTACTGGCGTTACCGATGGTTCCCCAGGCTACTTCATTTCCTTTAGATGACAAATGACTTAAGTGCTCCAGGCCATCAGCATGTCTATAAATTTTTGATGCCTGTGCTAGCCCCAATAGTCTTGGCATCTGTCCTGCAGTGGGGGAGATATCTGCACTGGAGTTCTTGAGTTCTGATAGGTTTTTCCAACTTCCATCTTGGTTGATAGTTGACGTTGCAAAGTGACCACCCATTTGGCGTCCACCACTCATAGGTTCTGCATGAATATCTGTGTGGCCATAAAGACCAGCGAAAAATTGTTGTATCGTTAAGGCTCCAATGGCCATCATAAATGTTTGATCACGGTAGTAACCACTTCGCCAATCTCCTGCTTTAAATGCCTTTGCCCACGCTATTTGTGGTATTTCTTTACCATCTCCAAAAATTCCAAACTTAGCTTTTCCAGTCAATACCTCACGACGTCCTAGAAGACTACATTCCCTACTTGTAACAGCAATTTTGTAATCATTTAAAACTTCTGTTTTAAAATCTTCAAAAGACATCTGTATATTTATTTTTGGGTCTGTTTGCATGTTTGGAATATTAGCTTGTTTGGGCCTATGGCAAAAGTACTAAAAAACAAGATGCTAACCAACGGGTAATTGTTGATGAATTATTAATAAACCCCTATTATTGTTAAGAATTACTTAATAAAAGAGAAAATTTTGAGCCCTCCAATACGAATCAGTAAAACAAAAGGGGTTCCGTGTAAACATAGATCAAACCAGTCTTGAAATGCCATACCTCTGGCGCCACCAGCTACCCATTTCAACTTACCCCAAATATGAGGTTCAGGAAAAAAAGGAGCCATTCCAAGGGTAAGGCATCCAATAATGACAAGCTTCCAGTTATTGTAAAATGATTTCATGACTTCTTAATTTTAACGTTCTTTTATTGTTATTTAATACCACTCTCTGGTGAACAGTCCTAGCAGTGTTTTTGGGGATAGGGTTATTTTAAAGCGTATTTTTTGATCATAATTGTCTTTTCCTGGTTCCCATCCTAGGCTAGAATACATAGGAAAATACACTTCAAAATAGTTTTGAACTAAATTAATGCGAATTCCAGAATCAAAGACAGCCTTAGTTCCTTTATGGGTATTATGGGCTAAGCCAGCATCACCATAAAGTAAAATCCAACGCCATAGGTTTGTGCTAGCACTGATTGTTGTCATCCAGCTATTTGCGTATTCTACTTCAAGTTTCGATTTAAAACCTCCCTCAGCTTCAATGAGTTGCTGGCTAAAGATTCCAGAATTTTCGCTTCTTCCATAATACGCATAATCAAAAAGATAATCTGTAGGACGGTCTAAAGCAAAACTAAAAAAGTCATCGTTTTGTTTGGTGTCATTAAACAAAAAGACCCCTGCAAACAGCCTTAAATTAAGCTGTCTGTTGTTCTCAAAGAGTTTTCTGTAATCAAAAGTAAGGGCTATTTTACTGAACTTGTTGGATAATTGGTAATCTACAACAGTCCTGTAATAGTTAATTAGATTTGGGTTGCTGTATACATAGCTAGCATTAAAAACATTATAGTTTGGGTCTTGTTGTGGATTTGTAGGATTTTCATCTCTTGAAACATTGACATTTCTAATATTGATAAATTGCTTTTCATTGTTTCGAATATCTTGGTTTGCGAATGTAAAAGTCATAAATGGGGTAAAACGTCTATAAAACAAACCCGTATCATAGCTAAAATAGTTTCCAGTGAAACCATAGCGAATACTCCTTAGTTTCCCTTGTTCAATTTGATTTGTATACAGTAAGCTCGCGTTACCAATAAGTGTCTTTGACTTAAATCCATATTGGGGCTCTAATTTATAATGAACCCCTTTGGGCAATATTGTTTTGTTATACAGCTTAATTCCTGTGGTGATACCGTCATAGAGGTTGTACTCAACCACAGGCATAAAAAACACCTGATTAAATCGATGATCTTGAGCATCTTTAAATAACCTAAACTGAAGTGGCCTATTAAAAACACTTCCAAATGTCTTTGTATTATTTGCTCTATTGTATTCTGCAATAAAACCTTCCTTATTTAATTCTATTTTTTTTAAATCCTTTGCTGGCACAGTAACTATTCCAATGCTATCTATTGGGTCAGACCATTTTTTAAATAAAAGAGTTCCCTTTTTGTTACTTCCATAAACAGAAACCGGCAACACATTATCCCGTTTATTGATGATAGTAAGATCTATAGAATCTCCTCTTGTAGTAGTTTTTTTAATTTTAAAATCAATGGTGCTTCGCTTGTTTACATAATCCTTGAAAAACCAATCAATATTTATTGAACTTAGGGAATCAATACTATGTTTAAAATCTTCTGGTGTACTAGGTTTGAGTTTGTAGGTGTTGTAAAATTGCTTTATGCCAACATCAAGAGTGGTTGAGCCTAAGAAATCTTTTACATACTCAAGCCCTTTTCCTGCATAATAGTTGTTAGCAATTTTTTTATTAAACTTTGATAACGAGTCTTTTGGGGTACTCAAAGATTGATGTATGTTGTTACGGGCCATATTTAAATACAACAGCGAGTATTGGTCATTAAACTCTAAATCTGCAATATGAGCCCATCTTATAATCCAAAAATCACTTATGTTCCCCAATAATTTCATGTTTGGATAATAGGTGTTTACATATTGTATCATCAAATAAATTTGTAGCGCACCATATAACCAGGCATCCTCTCTAGGATGTAGTAGTAATGTATTCTCTAAATAGGTTCTTGATAAGGTTTTAAAGTGTGTGATATCATACTCAAAGCCTGTTGGGTAAGGGCTTAAAAACCCAGGTAATTGATTTAAGCCATACACAGGATTATTCTTATTATCCTCGTTACTTATAATTATTTTTTTGAAAGGATACGGACCCACTTTTTGAGTAAGAAAGTTGACCATTCTATCGAGCGTGATTGCTCGCATGGTAGGGCTTAGCTTAGATTTTGACAAGTTACTTTGCACCTCTAAACCACTTACAATAATAGTTTCAAAAAGATTTGTTTTTCCTAAAAACAAGGTAGCTTTTATGCGCTTATCGCCTTTTAAGGTAATGGTTTTAATTTCTTTTTCTATGCTTGTTTTGACTACCTCAAGCTCTGTGGTGACTTCAAATGCCTTGGGAAGGTGAAAGGTGATATCAAATCTAGAGGCTCTTTGGAACAAATCGTTAGATTTTTTGTTACTGTAGAGCTGCCATTTGTTGTCATACACAGCAGGGGAGATATACCAATACCTTAATTTATAATTTCCTTGTTTATCTACTCCATAGCGCGTATAGGTATCCTTTGCAACTTTAAGGGTATAGGTAAAATTAATACCAAAGCTTGCTCCGTTTTCTAGTGGTTTGGGTAGCACTACATACAGTAAATCAACCGAATGACCGCGGTTCCAAACAAGCAGATTCCCTGCTTGGTCTGATACATTTGTTATATGTGTTGCCCCTCTATCTTTGTCTTTTTCGAAATGAAAAATACTCACATAATTCTCCTCAAGACGGACTCCTAAAGGAGATTTTTTTGTACTAAAACTATTTGCCCAGTCATGGAAATAAAGTGTGTCTAGAGGTGTGCCTGTGGTATTTTCAAAAAGCACTTGTTGCCTAATATCTATAGTTTTTGAACTGTCATTTAAAGAGGCATCTATAGTGATTGTATGTTGAGACCAAATAGGTAAACTCACAACAAACAACACCATAGATATGTAGTTTTTAAAAATCAAAAAGTTTTCAAAAATTTCAATGTTTGATTGGAGGACTTATTGGTTATATAGTAAACACCTTTTACAAATGGCGCCACATTTAAAATTGTAGTATTGGTACTTGTCTTAAACTCAAGTAATTCTTGCCCTAGGGTATTAAATATCCCAAAACGATCATCTTTTGTATTGCTCCTAGGGTTGTAAATAGTAATGATGTCAGACACCAAGGTGTTTTTTAGTGAAAATGGCTGAGGTGCATTGTGTTGCGGGACATTCAAAAGAACAATTTCTTGATCTGTTTCAAGTTCCATAACAACAGGTAAATGATCACTCATATTGTAAAGTGCATCTCGTATAACTTGATTGTAAACACCCCCACAATTAATGTCATTTATATCATTATTGTAGCAGTTTCCATTATTTCCATAGGCTTTGTAGCTATCTACTTTGTAATTTAGGTTGGAGTCTGTCATCATATTTTGTGACACCATGATAAAATCAAACCTGTCATCCAAGCCTCCACCTGCTCCACCTCCAAAACCAGAAGAGCTGGTGCGGGTGCTTTGGGTATGTACAGCTGTAAAGTCTTCATTATTATTCCAGGCTCCAGGTGTGTTTATAGGGTCTGCCATTGCAATGTTATTTGTTTGGTCTAAAATCTCTAGATATGCAGGCTCTGTGGAGGTGTATATGTTAAAGTCTCCAGCAAACAATACATAAGCATCCTCCTCAAGTTGCTGTGTATCATTAACAAACGCTTCTACCATAGAGAGCCTTAACTGCTGATTTGCCCCACCTTGGCTTGATTTTAAATGTGTTACATAGGCATATATCCGTATGGGGTTTGTGTCTTGATTAGCTGTGTTTAATAGCAGTGTGTATTTATTTATATCTCTTACAGGAGTATTTATAATTTCTGTGTTTTCTAGAACAAACATATCATTTCTGTAAAATAAAGCCTGTTGCAAATCACCGCCACCAGATTGGTTTTCAAAATAGGGGGCCGCACTGTAATTGCTATTGCCATCACTATTTAGGCCTATATTTAAAATAGCATCTGCACCTTCTTGGTTTTGTAATTCACAAACCATAAAAATATCTGGCTCATAATCTTGTAAAACTTCTTGCAATAAGTCGATTCTATTTGGATTTAATTCCGGGAACCACAAAACATTGTAAAACATTGTTTTGATAGTGTTTTGTGAATAACAAGAAATACTGAAAAACAGTAGCGATAAAAAAATAATAGTATGACGCATATAACTGGGGAGTTATTAAATTTAAAAGTTAGGACTAAAGTTGTTTTTGTTATAAAAGTTATTTAAAATAGCTAGCACCTCGTCTTCTGTGTCAACGACATGTACCAAATCTAGATCTTCTGGGCTTATGTTACCTTCTTCAAGAAGGGTGTTTTTTACCCAATCAATTAAACCACTCCAAAAAGACCTTCCTACCAAAATTAAAGGAAACTGATCAATTTTTTTAGTTTGTATGAGGGTAAATGCTTCAAAAAACTCATCAAGAGTTCCAAAACCACCAGGCATTACCACAAAGCCCTGCGAGTATTTTACAAACATAACCTTTCTTACAAAAAAGTAATCAAAATCAATGCTTTTGTCTTTATCTATAAAGGGGTTATCATGTTGCTCGAAAGGTAATGTAATGTTAAGTCCCACAGAGGTTCCACCTGCCAGGTGAGCTCCTTTGTTACCAGCCTCCATAATACCGGGTCCACCACCTGTAATTACACCATAGCCATTTTCTGTAATATGCTTTGCAATACTTTGAGCTAATTTATAGTATTTGTGATCTTGCCCGGTACGAGCAGAACCAAAAATAGAAACACAGGGTCCGATGCGACTCATTGTTTCATACCCATTCACAAACTCACCCATGATCTTAAAGATTGCCCATGAATCATTTGTTTTTTGGTGGTTCCAATTTTTGTGATTTTCTTCAGACCTCATTTTAATGTGTGTTAAAATTTACAATGTATCAGTACTCAAAGTACATATTTACCTGGATACTTACTATTTATTTTGTAATTCTTTCTTTAAAAACTTTGCTGTAAAACCTTTGTTTGTTTTAACAATCTGTTCTGGAGTTCCAGTAGCCATAACTTGTCCACCACTTTTTCCACCCTCTGGACCTATATCTATAATATAATCTACAGTTTTTATTACATCAAGGTTATGTTCAATAATTAAAACCGTATTTCCTTTATCTACTAGCTTTTGAAGCACAATCATTAAGACTCTAATATCTTCAAAATGGAGTCCAGTTGTTGGCTCATCTAAAATGTAAAACGTATTTCCTGTATCTCTTTTTGAAAGTTCTGTTGCCAGTTTAATGCGTTGGGCCTCTCCACCCGATAGGGTTGTGGATTGCTGCCCTAATGTAATATATCCAAGCCCAACATCACGAATGGTTTTTAGCTTTCTATAGATCTTAGGAATTTTTTCAAAAAACTCACAAGCTTCATTAATAGTCATTTCTAATACGTCATAGATAGATTTTCCTTTGTAGCGTATCTCAAGGGTTTCTCTATTAAAACGTTTTTTCTGACAGGTCTCACAAGCTACATAGACATCTGGCAAGAAATTCATCTCTATCACTCTTAATCCTCCACCTCTGCAGGTTTCACACCTACCGCCTTGTACATTAAAACTAAATCTTCCTGGTTTATAGCCTCGTATGAGCGCCTCTGGCACTTTAGCAAACAAACTTCTAATTTCAGAAAATACTCCAGTGTAGGTTGCAGGGTTAGACCGAGGGGTTCTACCTATTGGTGATTGATTTATGTCTATTACCTTATCTAGATGTTCAAGTCCTTTAATTTTTTTATACGGCATTGGTACTTTTACACCATTGAAAAAGTGAGCATTTAAAATAGGGTAGAGGGTTTCATTTATAAGGGTAGACTTACCACTTCCTGAAACACCTGTTACTCCAATCATCACCCCTAGAGGTATTTTTACGCTTACATTTTTTAAATTATTACCACTTGCACCAGTAAGCTCAAGTAGGTGTTTGTTACCTTTTCTTCTTTTACTGGGTATTTTTATTTCTTTAGTACCATTTAAATACTGAGCTGTCAGTGTTTGTGTTTTACAATCTCTTTTG
>Ga0206123_10000679_pt1 | contig 33301 bp, 25 predicted proteins | sample Helgoland_Spring_2_FD_160086 | JGI IMG/M metagenome (GOLD analysis project Ga0206123, IMG submission 160086) | Pelagic subsurface seawater microbial communities from Kabeltonne, Helgoland, North Sea - Helgoland_Spring_Bloom_20160316_1 | ecosystem: Environmental > Aquatic > Marine > Epipelagic ...
CTTGATATGACACTTATTCCTGATTTTGGCCAAGTTTCGGCTGATGCCATGGTATTAAACCTCTCCCCTTTTGAAGTGAAATATGAAGAAAAGAGACAATTTTTTAATGAAGGAACTGAGCTTTTTAATAAAGGAGGTGATATGTTTTATAGCAGAAGACTGCAAGATGACTTATTAAATGCTTCAAAAGTTACTGGAAGAACAAAAAATGGATTAGGAATTGCTTTACTTAATGCTGTAACAAATAAAACAGAGCAAGATCCCCTAACCAATTATAATGTAATGATATTTGATCAGGCTTTTGGAAATAGTTCATCAGTAAGCTTAATGAATACACATATGGTTCAAAATGGGCAAGGAAAGGATGCAAATGTAACGGGCATTTTTACAAGAATCAACAATAAAGAGAATACTCGAGTATATGTTGGAAAATTGAAAATGAGTCAGGAATTTGAAGGAAGTAACTTTACAAAAGGATTGGCCGGTATGTTGGCAGTAGGAAAAACAAATGGGAATTATCAATATGATTTGTATACTTTTTTTGAGGATGATAAATACAACCCTAATGATTTAGGGTTCTTATATTCAAATAATGAGATAACAAATGGCCTATCTCTAAGCTATCATCAGTTTAACGAAAATAAAAGATTTGTAAGTTCAAATATAAGCACTTCTATAAATCACCAAACTTTATTTACTGATCAAAAATTTGTTAACCTAGAGTTAGCAGCATCAGCACGTATAACGCTAAAAAACTACACTACTATTTCTATACGCACTAATATTAATCCTTATGAGATGAATGATTTTTATGAGGCAAGAACAGGAGATTTAACACATCCACTTAAAAGGTCAAAATCAATAGCTGGTGGCGGATGGTTTTCAACAGATTATAGAAAGAAACTTGCTATTGATATTGGAGCTGGAGGAGTTTTAAATCCATTATATAAAGGTAATGGATATAACTATAGAATATCACCTAGATGGCGGATAAATGATAATATATCTCTAAGGTATGTGTTATCTATTAAAAATAGATACAATGATATTGGATTTGTTACAAATGATACTTCAGGTTTATTTATAGAACCTCCACAAATTGATTATATTTTTGCTAAACGAAACACATATATGATTACTAATGTGTTAAGTGCAAATTACATTTTAAATAATAAGATGGACCTATCAGTCAAGCTAAGATATCATATGGATCAAGTTAAAAATTTAGAATTCAAATTATTGAGTGATGATGGTTACTTAAATGAAAGTCAATATGTTGGGGAACATAATATAAATTATACTACTTGGACGTCTGACATAGCATTTAACTGGCGGTTTGCTCCAGGAAGTCAAATGAGCCTAGTTTGGAAAAATGCTATTGACAATGAAGATGACATCTTAATAAATCATTGGGTAAATAATGTGGAAGAATCATTTAACTTAGCTCAACAAAATAGTCTTTCATTAAAAGTAATTTATTATTTAGATTATCTTTACCTCAGAAAATGATACAAGCAAACAACATACATTATTCCTATGACAATCTAAAAGTCCTTAAAGGCGTAGATATAAATATAGAAAAAGGTGAATTTGTTAGTATTGTAGGAGCCTCAGGAGCAGGAAAAACTACTTTACTCCAACTTTTAGGTGCACTCGATAAAATTCAAGAGGGATCATTAGTAATAAATGGCAGAGAAACTAAGAATCTTTCAGAGAAAGACGTTTCAAAGTTCAGAAACCAGGAAATTGGATTTGTTTTTCAGTTTCATAATTTATTAAACGAATTTACAGCTCTTGAAAATATTTGTTTGCCCGCTTATATAAATGGTACAAACAAGAAAAAAGTAGAACAGAAAGGGATGGAACTTTTGGAACTTTTAGGACTTAAAGATAGATCAGAACACAAGCCAGATGAATTGTCAGGTGGTGAACAACAAAGAGTTGCTGTTGCTAGAGCTTTAATCAACTCCCCTTCTATCCTACTAGCAGATGAGCCTTCAGGTAATTTAGACTCAAAAAATGCTGATGAATTACACCAACTTTTCTTAAAATTAAACAAAAAACAAGGACAAACAATTGTTGTTATTACACATAATGATGTTCTTGCGGATTTAGCTGATAGAAAGCTAGAAATGAAGGATGGAAAAATAATTTAGATTAAAAGAAGCCATAAATAGTGTAAATAGTTTAATTTTGCACTTTGATGAGATATCAAAACCCACAACTGCTTTACTTCCTCTTTGCAATAGCAATTCCGATTCTCATTCACCTTTTTAATTTCAGAAAACATAAAACAATCTACTTTAGTAGCATTCGCTTTTTAAAGGAAATTAAAGAAGAAAATAAAAAGAAATCCAACCTTAAAAACATCCTAATTCTACTGAGTAGAATTTTAGCAATTGCCTTTTTAGTTTTAGCATTTTCAAAGCCTTATATTCCAATAAAAAATCAACAAAAAACAGAGAATATCTTTATTTATATTGATAACTCTTTAAGTATGGATGCTGATTTTGGTGAAGGAAATTTAATAGAAATAGCCAAAGAAAAGGCAAGAATGATTATTCAATCCTATCCTGCTGAGAGCGAGTTTTACCTGATTACAAATGATTTTAAAGTTAAACATAACAGCAATTATACAGCTGAAGTTATTCTAGATTATATTGATGTTATCACCCCTTCTGCTTTAAATAAAAGCATAAATCAAATTATAGGTAAACAACAATCAATTATTAATGAAGATAGCCATCTTTACTTTATAAGTGATTTGCAAGAAAGTACAACTTTATTAAGCAACTTAAACAATATTGACAGCAGTACTCAGTTATTTGTTATTCCTGTAAAAAACCAGGAGGTTAGCAATATTTGTATTGACAGCTGTTATATCAATAGCCCTATTTTTACTTCAAATAATGAAATTGCATTACATGTAGTAGTCAACAATAAAGGCATTGAAAATATTACTGATGAAGTAGTTTTCTTGAATATTAATGAACAGCAAAAATCACAACAATATATTAGTTTATTAGCTGATGAAAAGAAAACAATTACTTTTAACTTTTCAACTAAAAATACAAAAATAATTAGTGGAGAAATACGCACAAATGACTCCCCTATTTCTTTTGATAATTCTTTATTTTTTAGTTTTTTAAAAACTGCTAAAGTGAATGTGTATTGCATCAATCAATCGGAAGAAAACAAAGCAATCAAGACCCTGTTTAATACTGACACTTCACTTTTTAACTTTTCTAGCACACAAGTAAATAACATCAATTTCAACACTTTAAAAAATCAAAATTTAATAATAATAAATGAAGTGGAACAAATCAATTCTGGTTTAATTAGCAGTCTGATTACTTTTGCGAATAATGGAGGAAGTATTGCAATTATCCCTCCCTTTAAAAGGGAATTAGTTAGCTATAATATATCTCTATCTTCCTTAGGTCTGAATACTTTATCAGAAAAAGAAAACTCATTATTTGGATTAAAAATTAGCAACTTAAACTTAGAACATCCTTTATTTAATAATGTATTTAAAAGTAAAGCAAAACATTTAAACTATCCTACAGTAAAACAATGCTACTCCATGGAAAAGAATTACAAAAGAACAAGGATTCTTTCTTTAGAAAATAACAAAGATTTCTTAGTGTCCTTTAGTAAAGGAAAAGGTGTTATTTATCAGTTTGCAAGTCCGCTTCAAAGTGAATTCACCACTCTCACTTCTCATGCTTTATTTGTACCAATTTTCATAAATATTGCAACTAGCGCAATTAAAGTTAATTCACTTTACAATATACTAGGAAAAACTAATGACTTTAGAAGTAATTACACAAATTCCAGCAATGATCTTCCTCATTTAACAACAGCTAATATTGATATTATTCCAACTTTAAGAACAATAAATTCTGAGCAATTATACAATACTAATAATCAGATTAAAACAAATGGAATTTATGATCTGAAATACGAAAATAAAGTAGTTGATAAAATTGCATTTAATTATAATACCCTTGAGAGTGAAAATAAACCTTTAAGCACGAATCAAATAGAAGAATATTTTACAAGACAAAACATTTCAAATGCTAGTATTATTGATAGCAGTACAGCTGCTTTATCAAGAAAAATAAAGGAACAACAAAACGGAAAAGAATTTTGGAAAATTGCTCTACTCCTATCATTACTCTTTTTCGCAATTGAAATACTACTAATAAAACTGATCAAACTATGAATGTATTAATCAAATCTGCAAGAATAATTAACTCTAATAGTAAACACCATAATACTATTTGTGATGTTTTTGTTAAAAACGGTAAAATTGATAAGATAGCAAAGAACATTAAGTCATGTCAAGAATCAATTGCTAACGGAACTGAAATAGAATATTCTGCTAAAAACTTACACCTATCACCAGGCTGGTTTGATTTACATGCTAATTTTGGAGAGCCAGGATACGAACAGAAAGAAACTCTTGAAAGCGGAAGTAATGCAGCTTTAAAAGGAGGGTTTACTGGAGTAATGCTAATGCCAAATACCAAACCAGCAATTGACAATAAGAGTATGATTAAATTCATACAGAATTCTACAAAAGGAAATATTATTGACATCTTTCCTGCTGCAAACATTACTAAAAATGGAGAAGGTAATGATATTGTTGAAATGCATGATATGTGTAATGCTGGGTGCCTGGCTTTTACTGATGATAAAAATTCAATGAGCAGAAATGAAGTGCTAAAAATTGCCATGCTTTACTCTAAAGATTGTAATGCGTTAATAATGAATTACCCAAATGACAATTCAATTGCAAATGATGGATATATGCATGAGGGGGTTACATCAACAAAATTAGGGCTAAAAGGAATTCCTTCATTAGCAGAAGAAATGATGATTGACAGAGATTTAAATTTATTAGAATATACTAATAGCAGGTTTCATTTAAGTTACTTAAGCACTGAAAAAAGTGCCAAAAAAGTAAAAGATGCTAAGGCAAAAGGATTGAAAATAACTGCAGATGTTGCTTTACACAACCTCTTTTTAACTGATGAAGCAATAAATAACTTTGACACTAGATACAAAGTAATGCCAGCATTAAGAACAAAAGATGATAATACCGCACTAATCAATGCTTTAATTGATGGTACAATAGATGTAATTTCAACAGACCATACCCCACAAGATGAAGAAAACAAAAAGATAGAGTTTGACAATGCTGCAAATGGAATAATTGGATTAGAAACTGCTTTTGGATTACTTGGAAAACACATACTACCTAAAATAAAACTTGATATCATAATTGAGAAAATAGCTATAAATCCTAGGAAGACTTTAAATCTTCCTAAACTTAAAATACAAGAAGGAGAAACTGCAAATATCACTTTATTTAACCCTGATTTAGAATGGGAATTTAAAGTAACAGATATCAAATCAAAATCAGTAAATACTCCATTTATCGGAGAAGTACTAAAGGGAAAAGCCCTTGCAGTCTATAACAATGGGCAGTTCCAAAAGTGTGAATAAGTTATTTTATAACCAATTGTTCTTGCTCTAATGACTTCTGCAAATCTTTTATTAATATTGAAATTTGATCTGCTCTTAAAGAGAATGTAAGTTTCCTATTACATGACTCTTGAAAATAGAAGGTTTTATGCTCGCTAGTACATTTTGTATCATGTATGATTATAACCACTTTATTTTTTCTGTAATTAATTCTAAATGAAGAACAATCAAAATCTACTCCATTTTCTAATAAATCTAATTTATTTACAAATAAAGAAAGTTCAGAATGAGTTAAGGAAGTTATCCATTTACATTTAGTAAAGTCTTTTGATGATTCATTCATAGCTTTTAGTAGAAATGAAGTATTACTGTTACTTGCTTGTTTAAAGAAGAATATTGTTTTAGAATTTCTTTCAAGAGTATTTATACTAGTTATTTTTGAAGTTGTTACTCCTTGTGAAAGGACTGAGATTGTAATGAATAATGCTAATGGTAAAAGTAATTTTTTCATGATTCTTTAATTTTTGATTTACTTTTATTTACGACTAATAAATGTTTTAGTTACAAGTAAGTATTAGTTTATATCTAATACAGAAATAACAATATAACATCCTCAACTTTACAATATCTAAATTCTGTTAATGGTTTAGATAGAAACTTCCAATAATCTAACTCCTTCCATTTGTCTCCTTTATTTTTTATTAATAAATGATTAAAATTTATACAATATTTTTAAACCAAATCCATTATAATTGCCACTATTAAAATAAACGTATGTTAAAACACTTCTTCCTTCTAGTTATAGCGCTTTTTAGCTTTAATATTTTGGCACAGAATAATTACACTATTAGCGGCTATGTTCAGGATGAATCTTCAGGAGAGAATCTAATTGGAGTATCTGTTTATGATAAGCAAACATATAAAGGAACTGCAAGCAATCAATACGGATTCTATTCTTTAACACTTCCTCAAGGAGATTATGTAATTATATATTCATTTATTGGATATAAATCAATTACAAAAAATATTACTTTAGATAAAAATACAAGGTTAAACGTGTCATTAACTAGTGATGCAATAATTAAAGAAGAGGTAATTGTTACCGGTGAAAGGTTAGATAAAAATGTGAGTAGTTCCAATATGAGTCAAGCCAAGATTGAAGTTAATAATATTAAACAGTTACCTGTAATATTAGGAGAAGTTGATATTATGAAAGCAGCACAACTATTACCAGGTATACAGTCAGGTGGTGAAGGTAACTCAGGGCTTTATGTAAGAGGTGGTGGCCCTGATCAAAACTTAATATTACTTGATGAAGCAGTGGTCTATAATGCTGCACATCTTTTTGGTTTCTTTTCAGTCTTTAATGCAGATGCTATTAAAGACATTAATATTATAAAAGGAGGCATGCCTGCTGAATATGGTGGAAGACTTTCTTCTGTTCTAGATATTAGCATGAAAGATGGTAATAATAAAAAATATGAAGTAGATGGTGGGATTGGACTACTATCATCAAGACTAACAATTCAAGGCCCTGTTCAGAAGGAAAAAAGTTCATTTATTGTTTCTGGAAGAAGAACTTATATAGATGTGTTATCAAAACCATTTATGTCCAAGGACAGTCCATTTAGTGGTTCAGGTTATTATTTTTATGATCTAACAACAAAAATTAATTATAGGATATCAGACAAGGACCGTTTATATCTAAGTGGTTATTTTGGACGAGATGTTTTTAACTTTGGCAATACAGATAATGGTATTGGAATTGAAATACCCTGGGGAAATGCTACTACTTCATTAAGGTGGAATCATTTATTTAATGATAAACTTTTTATGAATACATCATTAATCTTTTCAGATTATCGATTTGAATTTAATATTGCGCAAAGTGAATTTGAACTAAAAATATTCTCAGGAATTAATGATTGGAATACTAAAGTTGATTTTTTATATCAACCAAATCAAAGACATACTATAAAGTTTGGAAGCAATTATACTTATCATGAGTTTACCCCTGGGAATGCAAGTGGAAGATCTGGAGAGGTAGTATTTGAGCCTGATGAAATATTCAAACAGTATTCTAATGAAGGGGCTTTGTACTTATCAGATGACTTTGAAGTTTCTGAGGTACTAAAAATACATGCAGGATTACGTTATTCTTCTTTTCAGCATAGTGGTTATATAAGTTTCCGTGATTACGTTAAAAATGATTTTACTACAAACCAGGACAATTACAGACATATTGAACCTAGACTTTCATTTAGATATAGGCTAAACACTTCAAGTTCTATTAAAGGTGCATATACTCAGAACTATCAATATATTCACTTAGCTTCAACTTCAAGTGTAAGTTTACCAACAGATCTTTGGGTTCCAAGCTCTGCAGGCATAGAACCAAAGTTTGCTGATCAGTATGCCTTAGGTTATTTTAAGAATTTAAAAGATAATATGTATGAGACCTCAGTTGAAGCATATTATAAAGAGATGACGAATCTACTTGAATATAAGGAAGGCGTATTGCCTGAAGATAATACTAATTCAAGTAGTGATGATGCTTTTGCTTTTGGTGATGGAGATTCCTATGGTATAGAATTGCTAATAAAAAAGAATAAAGGGAAAACAACAGGATGGATTGGCTATACCCTATCAAAAACAACAAGGTATTTTAATGAAGTTAATGATGGTATTGCATTTCCTGCTAAATACGACAGAAGACATGATTTGTCTATTACAGCTACTCATAAATTAACTGATAAATGGACATTAAGTAGTGTTTTTGTTTATGCAACAGGGAATGCGATAACACTTCCTAATGAACGATATGTAATAGGTGAAAATGTTTATACAGAATTTACTTCTAGAAATGGATTTAGAATGGATCCTTATCATAGGCTTGACATAGGCGCAACATATACTCCTAAGAAAAAGAAGAAATTCCAATCTTCATGGAATTTCTCAATCTACAACCTATATAGTCGAAAAAATCCTTATTTTATTTATTTCGCATTAGAAGCAAATGATGGGGAAGATGGAAGTTTTGAAGAAGGAACTGTAACACCTAAAGCCTATCAGGTTTCTATTTTTCCAATTTTACCATCTGTTACCTGGAATTTTAATTTTTAAATTATGAAAAAATACTTATTTTTTATTTCAATTTTTTTTATCTCTTGTCAGGATGAGATAACATTAGACCTACCTCAAGCAGAAAACAAACTTGTTATAGAAGGTGCTATTGAAAATGGTTTTCCCCCTTATATTATCATAACTAAGAATCAAGGGTATTTTGATCCAATCTCTGACAATCCTTTACTTGATATAATTGTAAATGATGCAATTGTAAAGGTTTGGACATATGATGAAGATGGAAGAAAAGACTCTGTTATGCTTGAACAATTACCACCACCACTTGATTCAACATTTATTTATACAGATATTAATTTAATTGATAATTCTGGATTAGTAGATTTTTTAGGAGAAGCAGGCAAAACATATTATTTGGAAATAAACTGGAATAATCAAATAATTACTTCAGAAACTACTATACCAAACCCTACTCCTCTTGATTGCCTTTGGGTTCAACAAAGCGAAACTGCTGATAAAGATTTTAAATGTGATATAAGAGCTTTATACTCTGATCCAGCGGATCAGCAGAATAATATATTAATTAAAAGTAAAAGGCTAGAACATTATACTTTTAATGAAGATAGTTGTACAACTAAAAAGAAAGAAGATTTTCCATTCCAATTGGTAGATGCTGGATCAGATGTTTTGATTAATGGACAATCTTTTGAGACCTATTTTCCAAAACCTAAAGAAAATGGTTTCCCTACTGGAGCATACAATAGTTCTCATGAGAGAGAATGTGATGATGGATCAACATTAGAACTTAAAGAAGATATAGTATTAATCAAGTTTTGTCAGATAGACGAACCTTCAATGAAATTCTGGAGGGGACTAATTAGGCAAGTTGGTACAAATGGAAATCCATTTGCTGAACCTATGAACTTATTAAGCAATATTAATGGAGGATTAGGTGTTTTTACAGGATATGGGACAGTATATTATAAAGTTCCTATTATAAAAGGCACTACAATTGATTATGAATATTCACCAAATATAATAGATATATTTTAATTTAAAAAAATGAAAAAATGAAGGAAGATTTAGAAAAAACAGATGTTTTAATTATTGGATCTGGACCTGCAGGGTATACTGCTGCAATTTATGCTGCTCGTGCTGACATGAAACCTGTTGTAATTCAGGGCTTACAGCCTGGGGGACAATTAACTACTACTACTGATGTAGATAATTACCCAGGATATAAAGACGGAATTACAGGACCAGAGATGATGGAAGACTTTAAAGCGCAAGCAGAACGTTTTGGTACTGATACAAGGTGGGGAATGGTAACTAAAGTTGATTTTTCTGAGCGTCCGTTTAAAGTAGAAGTAGATGAAAAAGATACTATTTTAGCTGAAACAGTAATTATTGCAACAGGAGCATCAGCTAAATGGTTAGGAATGGAAGATGAAAAAAGATTAAATGGCTATGGTGTATCAGCTTGCGCAACATGTGATGGGTTTTTCTACAAAGGAAAAGAAGTTGTAGTTGTAGGTGCTGGAGATACAGCTGCTGAAGAAGCAACTTATTTAGCTAAAATGTGTACTAAAGTAACTATGCTTGTGCGTAGGGATAAAATGCGTGCTTCAAAAGCAATGCAACACAGGGTATTTAACACAGCAAACTTAGAAGTGCTTTTCAATCATAATACAAAAAGTATTAATGGTGAACCAGGAGCAGTTGGAGTAGAAAGTATAACAGCTGTAAATAATATTACAAATGAAGAAACAGTTATTCCTGCTTCAGGGTTTTTTGTTGCTATTGGTCACAAACCAAATAGTGATTTATTTAAAGGGCAATTGGAAATGGATGATTCAGGTTATTTAATCATTGAACCTGGAACTTCAAAAACAAAAATACCAGGAGTATTTGCTGCAGGTGATATTGCTGATCATGTTTACCGTCAAGCAGTTACATCAGCAGGAACTGGCTGTATGGCAGCTTTAGATGCTGAGCGTTTTTTAGCTGATCAAGAATAACAAATCATAATATAATGCGTTAAAGCCTCTGTATATGCAGGGGCTTTTTTTATATCTTTGAAATTCATGAATGCAGTTGATGTACTTATAAAATATTGGGGTCATACTAGTTTCCGTTTAAAACAAGAGGACATTATTAATTCCGTAATTGCTAAAAAAGATACTTTAGCTTTACTTCCTACAGGAGGTGGAAAATCAATATGCTACCAAGTTCCTGCTCTATTGAATGAAGGAATTTGCATTGTCATCTCCCCTTTAATTGCCTTAATGAACGATCAAGTTCGTTTCTTAAAATCTAAAGGAATAAAATCAGTTGCTATTACTAGTAATATGCATTTTACTGAAATAGATACTGCCCTGACAAATTGCATATATGGAGGTATTAAATTCCTTTATCTATCTCCAGAAAAATTACAAAACGAATTAGTTCAGACTCGAATTAAGGAAATGAATGTAAACCTTATAACTGTTGATGAAGCACATTGCATTTCAGAATGGGGACACAATTTTAGACCAGCTTTTAGGCATATTGATGAAATAAGAGAAATAATCCCTAACATTCCTGTTTTAGCACTTACTGCCACTGCCACATCTTCTGTTATTCATGATATACAGGAAAGTTTAAATTTCAAAGAGAAAAACTTGATTCAATCCTCTTTCTCTAGAGGTAACCTGAGTTATGTAGTTGATAATGTAGAGGACAAAAAATCAAGACTTATTAAGCTTTTAAATAAAATTAAAAGTTCAGTTATCATATATGTTGGAAGTAGAAAAGCTGCCAAAGAAATCACTCACTTCTTAGTTGAAAACAAATTTTCTGTCAATTTCTATCATGGAGGGCTTTCTGCAAAAATTAGAGATGATAGGCAAGAAAGTTGGACAAAAAACCAAACCAGAATAATGGTCGCTACCAATGCTTTTGGAATGGGAATTGATAAAGCAGACGTGAAACTTGTTGTACATTTGGAACTTCCACCCACAATTGAAGCTTACTTTCAAGAGGCGGGTAGAGCTGGTAGAAATGGCGAAACTGCTTATGCATTTCTACTTGCAAATAGTAATGATATTAGAAAACAAGAGAAATTATTAAGCCTTAGATATCCTAGTATTAAAGATATAAAAAAGTGTTATCAAGATATTGCTAATTACCTGCAAATAGCAGAGGGAGTTTTACCAATTGAACCAATTCCTTTCAATATTCTAAAATTTAGCGAGAGGTATAATTCAACTTATTTAAAAACTTTTAACATATTAAAATATTTAGAAAAAGAAGAGCTCTTTAAAATCTCAGATACACTGCACACTCCTTCTAAATTAATAATGAATGTAAATAATTCCGAGCTTTATAAGTTTCAGATTTCTAATAAATATTATGATAGATTTATAAAGTTGCTTTTAAGATCTTATGGAAATTTATTCAATAATTATGTATTTATAAATGAAGTACAACTAGCTGAAAGATATAATTCAGATGTTACAGAAGTAAAGCGTTTATTAATAAAACTCCAACAGTTAGAAATTGTAAAATATCAAGAGCAAAACAGCAATCCTCAACTTACTTTTATTAAAGCCAGAAAAGATGTTGAAGCCTTACAGTTAAATGAGGTGAAATGGGAAAAGAGAAAGGAGTATGAAAAGAATAAACTTAATAGAATATCAGACTACATAAGTACTAAGAAAACATGTAGAAGTAAAATGTTACTTCATTATTTTGGTGAAGAAAATTCAGAAAAATGTGGAGTTTGTGATGTTTGTGTTCTTGAGAAAAGAAAAAATATTAAGGATAAAGAATTTTTAAGAATCTCTAATAAGATTAAAGAATATCTTCAAGAGAAAGAACATTCCTTAGAAGAAATATGCACTTTACTTCCAAATACAAACGAGCAAGAAATTATAAATATTCTTAATTTTCTATTTGATAATGATAAGGTTGGAAAGTATGGAAACAAATATCAATGGAAAGGATAAGGATTAATTTACATTTATAAATTTGTAATATGAAAATTATATTTTTTGGAACTCCAAATTTTGCTGCTACTAACTTAAAATACTTGTTAAAAAAAGGGTTTAAAATTGTTGCTATTGTAACCCCTCCTGACAGTAGGAAAGGAAGAGGTAAGCAACTTAAACCTTGTGTAGTAAAAGAGGTAGGACTAGAAAATAACATTCCTGTTTTACAACCTTTAAAATTAAGAGATGAAGAATTTATTTCAGAGTTAAAAAACTATAATGCTGATTTATTTGTTGTTGTAGCTTTTAGAATGTTACCAGAAAAAGTGTGGAGTATTCCAAAACTAGGGACAATAAATCTACACACTTCCCTCCTTCCTAATTACAGAGGTGCAGCACCAATAAATTGGGTGTTAATTAATGGTGAAAACCAAACAGGAATAACAACTTTTTTTATTGACAATAAAATTGATTCTGGAGAAATTATTCTTCAAGAAAAAGTAAATCTAACTAATAATACCACTGCTGCAGAACTTCATAATACATTAATGAATAATGGAAGTAGATTATTAACTAGTACTTTAGAAATCATCAGAGATGGAGATGCTACACAAAATGCTCAAGTTTTAACTTCAGACATGAGGGAAGCTCCAAAACTTACTAAAGAACTTCTTAAAATTGATTGGGGAAGATCAGCAAATGATATTCACAATTTAATTAGAGGCCTCTCCCCTTTTTTAGATAGCCAAACAAAACTAAAAGATGTTGCTATTTGTCCTTCTGCCTGGTTTACACTTCAAGATGAAAATGGACTCCAAAAGAGAATTAAAATACATTTAAGTGAGGTTATTAAGTCAGAATCAAAACAACTTACAAGCATTAAAACAGATAATAAATCTTATTTAAATATTGTAACTTCAAATAATGAAATCTCTATTTTAAATTTACAAGCTGAAGGAAAAAATCCCATGACTATTGAGCAGTTTTTACAAGGGAATAAAATCACTAATAATCATAAGGTATTATGAGTAAACTAACTTATGATTTAGTTGAATACCTTAAAGAGTTTGTTGTTGATGAAAGAAGAATTCTATTTGAAGAAAAAATTCAACAAAGAACAAAACACATGACTGTTGTACTAGAGAATATTTTTCAAGGAAGAAATATTTCAGCATCAATAAGGTCAGCTGATTGCTTTGGAATACAAGATGTTCATATTATTGAAAATGACAATATTTTTAATAATGATTCAGAAGTATCAATGGGTGCTGAAAAATGGATTACTACCAAAAGGTTCAACAAACAGAAGCACAACAGTATTGAAGCTATCAAAAAGTTAAAAGCTGAAGGCTACCAAATTGTTGCAACCACACCACATAATACTGACTGCACACTTTATGATTTAGATGTTACAAGCCAGAAAACAGCATTAATCTTTGGTGCAGAAGTAAATGGGTGTAGCCAAGAAACTTTGGAATTAGCCGATAAAAGAATGAAGATTCCAATGTATGGTTTTACTGAAAGTTTTAACATTTCAGTATCAGTTTCTCTATGCCTACAACACCTTACTTATAAGATGAGAGACAGTAATATTGATTGGAAATTATCAGATATTGAGAAAGATGAAGTTTTTTTACAATGGCTTAGAAATAGTATAAAATCCTCTACACAAATAGAAGAAGATTATTTAAAGAAATTGAAAAGAAAATAATTCATATATTTGACGAAAACTAAATAGATTATGGGAAAAGGAGATAAAAAATCAAGAAAGGGTAAAATCTTTATGGGAACTTATGGTGTTACAAGGCCTAGAAAAACTGCTGAAGTGATAGTTATGCCTAAGAAAAAGAAAGCGGAACTTAAAAAAGAGGAAGAAGCAACAAAAGCTGTAACTAAAAAAAAAGTTGTTGCTAAAAAGAAAACGGAAACTAAAAAAGCAGTTGCAAAAAAGAAATAATTTCTTTCAAATCAAAAATATAAAGGTTAGTACTTAAGGTGCTAACCTTTTTTTATTCCAAATATTTTCATCAAACTCATAAAGCAGCCTATCATGTAACCTTGAGGGTCTGCCCTGCCAAAACTCAATTTTAGAGGGAATAACGCAATAACCACCCCAATGTAATGGTCTCTCAATATCCTTACCTTTAAATGTGCTTTCTAGCTTATTTAAAGTATCCATAAAATCATAATATAAACCAATTGAAGTACTTTGATGACTCAACCAAGCTCCCATCTGGCTTTCTCTAGGTCGATTTTTAAAATACTCATCAGAATCTTTTGGAGATATCTGATCTGCAATACCCGTAATCCTAATTTGCCTTTCTAATTCTGGCCAATAAAAATTTAAAGAAACATTAGGGTTGTTTTGTATATCTAAGGATTTATTACTCTTGTAATTTGTAAAAAATGTAAATCCTTTCTCATTTACTGATTTTAATAAAACCACCCTAGATGAAGGTTTATTTTCTGCAGACACTGTAGAGAGTACACAAGCATTTGCTTCATCTTTATTTACCTTTAATGCATCATCAAACCATTTTAAAAAGAAAGAAATAGGATTGTCTTCTAAATTCTTAAAATCAATTGATGATTTTTTATAATTAAGCCGTAAATTTTTTAAATCCATAGTTACTATTAAATATCAAAATGTATATTTACAAAAGTTTTACAAAGGTATCTAATTATGCTTAACGCCAAAAAAGGAAGATTATTAATTTCTGAACCAACTTTAACTGACCCAGTCTTTTTTAAAAGTGTTGTGTTACTTACACATCATTCTTCTGATGAGAGTATTGGGCTTGTCTTAAATCATCCAACTAAAATACATCTTAATGAAATTTTAAATAACATTCCGTTAAGTGATTTTCCTGTATACATTGGAGGGCCAGTTGAAAAAAACTCTATTCATTTTATTCATACATTAGGGGATTTAATTCCAAATACTGAAAAGGTAATAGATGGGCTTTATTGGGGAGGAGATTTTGACACTGTACTTTCTTTAATGTCAAAGAATGAAATCACAAAAGATGATATTCGTTTTTTTGCAGGTTATTCTGGTTGGGGAGAAAATCAACTAAATGAAGAAATTAGAGAAGATGGATGGATTATTAACAATGCAAATAAAGATATTTGCATGAAATACTCCAACCCTACACTTTGGACTGATTTAATTAAAACAAAAAACAGAAAATATGCTATCTGGGCTAATATGCCTAAAAATCCAAATTTAAATTAATGCTGATGTCCTCTAGCATCATCTGAGGTGATTTTATCATCTATTTTTATTTCCTCTACAAAAGGAATATCACTTTCCTTCATGCCTTCTAAAACTGGCTGACCAGCATCTACCCATGCAGAGTACCATAAATCACCAACTGTTTTAATTGAAAGTCGTAATCTTCTTTCTACCATGCCATCAAGCATAACATGGTAAGCAGTTGAGAATTCAGCTGATTTTTGTTTAATAGTTTTCTGACCTCTTTTCTCATAGGAATATTGCTTATCCTGCTCATATTCTGCTGATAAAACTTTATCAAAATCTAGTACAGAATCTAAGGCATTAAAACTCCCCTCTACAGCATTCCAAGCAACATCTAAAACAGAATAGCGATAAGTAGCTGAACCAACTAAATAGTCGTAATCATCTGCAAATAGTTCAGGTAAACGACTTTCCCAAAAAGCATGAATTCCCTTCTGACCAGTGAGCTGTCCATTATAATTAACGGTAGTGTGCAATGGAACATGAGCATCAGAAACATAATGCCCTAAATCAGCAGAATTCTTTAAAATATAATCAACATCATGGTTCTCAAATGCTTTTACTAATCTATTGTAAACCGTCTGAATATGCCAAGGAACAATTCCGTAAGCCAATAAAGTATCTTCAGTAAATTTATTAACTGCATCAGTCCATTTTCTCGGCATTATCTCAAATGGATTTTCACCATAATGATCAATATCAATATAGTGTCTAGGAGGTTCTTCTTTTATTGCATACCTTCTTTTATCTGCATCAACAGCATGTTCTGTTAAATGGTCAATATGTTTTTTATAAAACCCAATTAACTCTTCAGGTAAAGTGAAAACTGCATATCTATTTGCTCGTTTATGAGCATAGAACCCCCAAGGAATAGTCGCATATAAGATTGAACTTAAAAATAATAAAACTGCAATTATTTTAAAGCTCTTTTTCATCTTATAAAACTACTAATTTATCTCCGTTCAGAATTGGAATAATAGTTGATTTTACTGGAGGTGCTAAGCAAAAACGAGTATCATCTTCCATGTTTAAAGATTTCAATCTTCTTCTATGAGAAGAATCACTTAAGTACTTAAATAAATCGCCATTTGCATTGTTCAATAATTGCCTTGAAGCAAATAAGGAATCACAATTAGAATCATATTTACCTGAGGAAAGTAATAAAGTAGCCAAACTTCCTGCAAAAATTGGATCTTCCAAATTAAACACCCCTTTCCAGCCCGAGCATAAAATAATGACATCATGATGCTCATCAATTAAATGATTGGCAACAGCCTCAATATTAATGTAAGAAGCCGTAATAACCTTATGCTCTTTGGCATTATAGATTGCCTTAGTTCCGTTTGTCGTAGTAAGTACTAAGGTTTTCCCAACTACATCAGCATTTATATAATGAAAAGGTGAATTTCCATAATCAAAACCTTCAATAGGTTTTGCATTACGTTCGGCAGCAACTATACACCCCTCTTTTTCTTTATATTCCAATGCTTCTTCAAGAGTTTGTACTGGGATAATTACCTTTACTCCCTCCATAAAAGCAGTAGAAATTACGGATGTTGCTCTTAGCACATCAACCACAACAACAGTTGATTTTCCATCAGAATATTTACTAAACTGATCAGCAGTAAAACAAACTTGTATGTTCTTTTTATCACTCATTACTTTAGAAATGGCATAGCAACAACTTTTGCTCTTATTTGTTTTTTACGAACTTGAATTAAAATTTCAGAATCTACTTTTGAAAGCTCTTTAGGAACATAGGCCATAGCAATAGCTTTATTTAAAGTTGGGGACATAGTACCAGAAGTTACAACTCCAATTTCATTTCCATCAACATCAACAATAGGATAATCTTTACGAGCAATTCCCTTATCAATAAGTTGAAGTCCAACTAATTTTCTACTAACACCTCCCTCCTTTTGTACTTTCAGTTGTTCATGATTTATAAACTCTTTTGAGAATTTAGTAATCCACCCTAAACCTGCCTCAATCGGTGATGTTGTGTCATTAATATCATTACCATACAGGCAGAAACCTTTTTCCAAACGCAAAGTATCTCTTGCAGCCAAACCAATAGGTTTCATTTCTATTGAAGTAGTAAATAACGCATCCCAAAGTTGCTTAGTGTCTTCATTTTTCACATACAATTCAAAACCAATTTCTCCTGTATATCCAGTTCTTGATAGGATAACATCCTCAATTCCTGCAATAGTTCCTATTTTAAAGTTATAGTATTTTATCTCTGATAAATCCACAGAAGTAAGCTCTTGTAAAAGCTCAATTGATTTTGGACCTTGCACAGCCAATAAAGAGTAATTATCAGATTGATTATTAACATTACACCCAAAAGTATTGTGCTTATTTATCCATGCTAAATCCTTTTCCATATTAGAAGCATTAACCACTAATAAGTAATTATTTTCTGTAATCATATACAATAAGAAATCATCAACAATTCCTCCTTTAGCATTAGGTAAACAGGTATATTGGATTTTACCAGGTGTAAGTTTACTTACATCATTAGTAGTAATGTATTGTAAGAAATCTAAAGCCTTTTCACCACTAACAAAAACTTCACCCATATGCGAGACATCAAAAACCCCTACTTCATTACGAACTGTATGATGCTCTGCCTTTACCCCCTCAAATTGTACAGGCATTTTATATCCAGAAAATTCAACCATCTTACCTCCTAAAGACTCATGCAACTCTGATAAAACTAATTGTTTCATTGAAAATATTTTTATGCAAATTTAACAATTCATTAATCTTAGAAGTAAATTCTTATTGAAGATTAATAACTATATTTGCAAACAATAAATGAAAAAATTATCTAGAACACTAACGCTCCCTGCAATAATTGCAATTAGCATAGCAGGTATGTTGGGTGGTATTTTTGTTTTACCTGGAATTGCAGCTGCAAAAACAGGATCATCAGTATGGTTAGCATTTTTACTAGCAGCAATTTGCATATTACCTGCTGTATTATCTAAGTCAGAACTTGCAACTGCCATGCCAACTACAGGAGGAGCATATGTTTATATTGAGCGTGCTCTAGGGCCATTAATGGGCACTATATCAGGAATCGGACTATGGATATCTTTACTTCTAAAAAGTTCCTTTGCTTTAGTTGGTTTAAGTGCTTATTTCCTGGTGATAATAAATATCCCTATAATTTATGTGAAATATATTTCATTAAGTTTTTTAGCATTAATAATGCTACTAAACATTTTTGGAGTTAAAAAAGTTGGAAAGGTTCAGTTAATTATAGTTTCATTAAGTCTGCTAAGCCTTATTCTTCTATTAATTATAGGAATACCTAGTATCGACAAACAATTATTATCCCCTTTTATTGCAAATGGGAATATGGGATTAGCTAGTACAATTGCATTTGTTTTTGTTGCTTATGCTGGTGTAACTAAGATTGCAGCTATTGCTGGAGAAGTGAAAAATCCAAGCAAAAATATTCCAAAAGCTATGATTTTCTCTTTATTACTTATTTCTATAATATATATTGCGATTTCCTATATGTTAGTTGGTAATGTGCCTATTGATCAATTGGGAACAGATATAAAACCCATACATACTCTAGCTTTAGTAATTGGTGGGGAATGGCTTGGTTATGGTATTGCTATAATCGGAGTTATAACACTAATTTCATTAGCAAATTCAGGGGTACTTGCCTCTTCACGATTTCCCTTTGCAATGGCTATTGACAAACTTCTTCCAGATAATTTAGCAAGAGTACATCAAAAATACCTTACTCCTATTAATACTATTTTGATTACATGTATTGTAATGGCTCTAGTTATTCTATTTTTAGATGTGGAGAAGATAGCTAAATTAGCTAGTGCCTTTAAAGTAAGTATGTTTATCTTGGTTAATCTTTGTGTAATAATACTAAGAGAAACTGCTGTGCAATGGTACAAACCATCCTATAAATCACCTTTATATCCTTATATGCAGATTTTTGGAATAATAAGTGGTTTAATTCTGCTTTTCTATTTAGGAATGATGCCTTTAATTGCAATACTAGTTATTTCTCTTATTAGTATAGTAATATATTATTCTTATGGAGTAAAATCATCACGTACAGGAGTATTGAAAAGATATGGACATATCCCTGCACTTTACCTACTTGGTAAAAATAAAAAATACACTAACCTTAAAAGAATAAAAGATGATAGCGTAAATAAGGTTGTAGATGCATCAATTAACAAAGATGCTGGGGTTATTGTTCCTTTACTAGGAAACGAAACCTCCCCCTCTATCTTAATAGAACTGGGCGCATCATTAAACAATAAAAAAGGTTTGCAGGTTTTAAATATTAATGAAGTGCCTGACCAAACTGCACTTGAAGCCTTTGAGAATAATACTCCTAAATCAAAAGCACTTAATAGGTTAACGAATAAAATCTCACATAATATTGACAGACCAATCAACTTTGAATCAATTGTAACACACAAGCTAACTGAAACTATACAAGCACTAAGTGATGTGTCTAATATCAATTGGTTAGTTTTAGGTTGGAATGGAAGAGCACAGAATGGTATATTTTTCAACAATCCACTAGGTTGGATTGTAAGCCATATAACTTCTAATTTTGGTTTATTTAAATGCAGTGGCTTGCAGAAATTTGAAAATATTCTACTCGCACTGAGACCAGATAGTATAGATGCAAAAAAGCTCATTAAAACTACTGATATTATTACCAAACACTATAATACAAGCTTTGTAATGCTTCATGTTATGCGAGAAGGAACTACAGCTGATGAACTAAATAAAATTAAACTTAATGCTGAAGAAAAACTAAAAGGCACAAATGGAGTTGTGAAAATAGTAGTATCTAATCATCCTATTGATACGGTTTCAACTTTAACTGCTGATTTTGATCTATTAATACTTGGTACACCTAGGAAGGATACGCTAAGGACTATGCTTTTCGGAACAGGAAAAGATAAGTTTGCTGTAAAAGCAACTTGCTCTGTTCTTAGGTTAACACTCAAGCAATAGTTACTCTACAACTATTTTTTTCTCAGTAGTTCCATCATTAAACTGATAAAATAAGGTTTGATTGGAATTAGGAACTACCTCCCTACCTAATACATCAGTAATCTTAATCAGTTTCCTAGTTGCACTATTATCTTCTTCAACAGTAGTTGTTGAAACGACAGTTACAATAGAAAAAATTGAATCTAATAAGCAACCATCATTTGTTAAAGCTGATAATGTAATTGTATAATTTCCTGGTGCGTTGTAAGTATGAACGGCATTCTCATCAAATGAGAAATATCCATCCCCAAAATCCCAAACGACACTCTCATAGTTAGTTGATAAATTAGTACAACTAATACTATCATTATATTGAGTAAAGGAAAAATCAGCATTAAAAATATTCCAAGCAGATAAACTATCCAAAACTGTATTAGTAGCTATAGTCTGCAAACTTATTGCTGTAACGCTATCAATTCCATTTGTCCAGTATGTACTGCCAATACAACTCTTTTTAAATATCGTACTATAAAAAGTACAAGCCGATAAATAACTTCCATAAATACTCGGATGACTGTTATCAGAAGCATATAAATTAAGTGTGCTATCCATAGCAATTGATGCTTTCCAAGCCATACCAACTGGAGCGCAACTTGCATTGTTATCAATTGTCATTTCCAAATAGCTTTCTTTTAACCTTTGCTGCATTCCACTATAAGTACATATGGGTGGGTAAAACTGACAATTCTGCTGATCCCCATACTTTCTACCCCAAGTCATAAAAAACAATGGCTCAGTGCACGAGAAATGACTTTCAATTGAATCTACTAAAATTGCTGCATATGGGTAAGTATCATTAGCTACTTGTGATGGAGGAAAAGATGGCTCTTGACTTTGTGCCTGAAGAACCACATAATCCCATTGTTGTTGATTTATTTTTGAAAGTGTTTGTGCACTAGTAGAATGCACATTAAAAGTTGCGCCTCCAGGAGTGCTACTATCATGTACTAAAGTGTCTCCAAATGACAATGCAATTTGTTTTACTAAATCTGGTAAGTTGTTTCCATAAGTATAAGAATTACCTACAAAAAGAACTTCTTTAGTTTGCTGAGAGAAAGCAGGTGATATACAAAATATACCAGCTATTATTAATGTTAGTATTTTATTCAATATTTATTTGTTTTTGAACAGAACCATCATCATAAATATAGAATTGTGTTTGATTGGGATTAGGAACTACTTCCCTACCTAATACATCCAATATTTTTACTAATTCTTTAGATATTTCTTTTAAATCATCAATACTTGAAACGGTATTATCACAAGGTACCTCAACCTCAATATCATAATAGAAATAATAGTAACCTGGAGAACCTGCACTAGTACCCGTTATACTCATTACTGACCCAATATTATAAGGATAAATAGCTCCTGCATCATTTCTGTATAAATCTGAATTTCCATTAGAAATGCCAAGTTGCATATTATTTCCAATAGGGACTTCAAAATTTAAAATAAGTTGCTGCTGTCCTTGAGATAAAGAATGAGTAGTATCATCTAGTACTGCCCCATTTGATGACCTTAACTCAAAAGTTACAGTTGTAGGATTATCAGCATAAAATTGAGCAGATTTTATCAACAACTCTGATGAAGCATTAAATATTAAATGCTGGTTTCCGCTAAAAAAACCACCTGTAGCAAATGTATTATCAGCCTCTCCTCCATACTCTAATGATGTATTTGCATTTGGATTATAATTGTTTGCTGATGCATCCATACATCCTAAAATTGGTACATTAGGGTCTATATTTAATACTGCATTTAATATTACAATTTGTCCATTTATTAAAGTAGCTTGCAAAGTATCGTTTATATATCCTGGCATAGAAAAAACTACATCAAAAATTCCTCCATCAGCATTTCCACAAGAGTAATTACCACTTAAGTTAGTAGTAGATGAATTTGGTATAATTGTATTTAAAATGACAATATTAGCACCAATAATAGCTGCTCCAGTACTCCCATCAGTTACATTACCTTCTAAATAGCAAGCTCCTGAAAATCCTCTTTCAAAAACCAAAAGTTTAGCATTTCCATTAGTACTACTATTAATATCAGAAGAAATAATAATACCTGAAGGTAAGTAAGGATAAGTACCCCAACAGCCATCAAAACCATTACCACTACCTGAGTAAGAGTCATAATAAGCAACCTGAACCATATTATTAGGTTGAGAGATGTCATGCACAGTAGTTCCATCTCTATAGTAAGATGTAATTAAAAAATTACCATCAACATGTGTATTGTGAGGTATAGAACTACTACCTGGATTAGATTGGATTCTGTCCACCTCTTGGATATTATTACAATCGGTAATGTCATAAGCAGCTAAGTAAGCATCTGAAGTTTCGTCAGTAGTAAATACAAAGTGACCATCATCACTAATCCAAGCATTATGCGTAAAATTATTAGGAGTACTATGTGCTCCTAGCGTGCTAGGATTGTTTTTATCACTTACATCAACAACATATAATTCACCTGCATAAATACAGCCTGCATACATAGTATCACCTCTTACCATACCATCATGAATATAATGCTCATTCCACTCCCCTAAATAATGAGGAGCAGTTGCATTTGCTGCCACATCTAAAAATATAGCACCATCTGATGGACTACTTCCTGTAGCAGATGAAGCACCAAATATGTAACAAATTCCATTTTCATCTATATAAAGATTATGTGCTGCTGTAAATTCAACTGAAGCGCCAGTAATGGGATTTGTAAAATTACTTACATGCCAATTAGTATTACCAGTCATATCTGTTAAATCTACAATTAATAAACCTGCATCAGCCTCAGTAGTTACATAAGCATAATTTCCCCAAGTTTTTACATCTCTCCAAGTAGAATTAATATCAGCTATTTGAAATTCTAAAGTAGGATTAGAGGGACTACTTACATTAACACAAGCAAATCCATCATTTAAACCAACAAGAGCATACTCATCTTCACTAATAGGACTTACCCATCCCCAAATATCATTTCCTTCAGTTGAGTTCCATTCGTAAGTTCCAATCAATCCCATATTATAACTGTTTTGTGAAAAAGTTAAAAATGGTAATAATAGTAATGTAAAAAGTATTTTATTCATGTTGTTTTATTTTTTGCAAATTTAATAAAAATACCTACTAATTGTTATTAGGAATTTTATTATCTTATGTGTTTAGCTTATAATTCTAGAGTAATTTGTCCGCCACCATACTCATCATCTTCAGGTTTCACCTCTTTTGATGATTCTTTAACTTCAGGCTCATTAGTAATCTCTAACTCAATTTCAGTTTTTACTTCAATTGGTTTTTCCGCTACCTCTATAATTTCCTCAATTATATCTACTTCTTGCTCTATTACTTCTTTATAAGGTAAAGAGTCAATCAAGTTGATTTCTTTTACTTTTTTAGATGTTAGTTTATTCCCTAGCGCCTTCTCTCCTTTTACAGCAATAAACTCTTCAATGTTAATGATTTCAGTTTGCCTGTCTTTTCCTTTTTCTTTTACAAATACTATCTCTACTTGAGGTCTCCAATCAGTACTTACAACTTCTAATTGACTATTTTCATTATCGGTAATAAAACTAAAACGAGACATAGTATTCTCTATTAAAAATCGCTTCACATAGTAAGCCTGTTTGTTGCCATCAAAATAAACTGCAGAAACAGGTTTCTTAGGGTTGTTCTGCTCTATTAAAACCATATCCTCATCAAAATGATTAGAGATATCAAATGATTTTAATTCAATTTCACCAGATTGCTTAATCGTTAAAATTTTATCCTCAGCTTTAAATGCACCAAGTAATTCTCCTCTTTCATCAACATTTAACCTCTGCACCGTATCATCAAACCAAATTTTACGAGCCGATAAAGTTGAAATTCCTGCTGATTTTAACTCCACTTTTCTTACTGTTTTTTTAGTAACAATATTTCCACCAGAACCTTTTCCTTTTATTGCAAGTTCAGCAAAATCAACATCAATTTTTAGCGTTTTAAGTTTTGCTAATTTTTTCAAATGCACGGTTACTGTTTCTGCCTCACCATTAGGGTTAGCAGTAAAGTAAAGAACTTTACTTCCTTTTTCTGATTTTGTTAATCCGTAATCTTTACCCCTAGTAATTGACTTAACAGGGAAGCGTTTCATCATAGAAGTACCAGACTTCCCATCCTTATATATCATATTATAAATAGTTCGCTCATCTTTCTTTTTAAAGACAGCACAATGAATGATTCCTTTACCAACAAAAACCTTGCTACCCACTTTTACAACTTGCATACTACCATCTTTTTTAAATACAATAATATCATCAATATCAGAACAATCACAAACAAATTCATCCTTTCGCATAGCTGTACCAATAAAACCTTCTTCTTTATTTATATAAAGTTTTTTATTAGCCACAACTACTTTAGTTGCATCTATACTTTCAAAAGTTTTAATTTCAGTTTTACGCTCCTTTCCTTTTCCGTATTTCGTTTTTAAGTTTTTGAAATAATCAATAGCGTAATCAGTCAGATTGGCTAAATAACCTTTTATCTCTTCAATTTTTGCTTCAAGTTTTAAGAGTTCTTCATTTGCTTTATTCAAGTCAAACTTAGTTATTTTCTTAATCTTAATTTCGGTTAATCTTTCAACATCCTCATCCGTAACATCTCTTAATAAATTCTTAGTATGAGGTTTTAACTCTTTATGAATAGTCGCAATAATCTCCTTCCAATTATCAAGCTCTTCAATTTTATGGTAAATCCTATTTTCAATAAATATCCTTTCCAATGATGCGAAATGCCATTTTTCTTGAAGTTCAGAAAGGTTAACTTCTAATTCTTGTTTTAATAAATTTAGCGTATGTTCAGTTGATTGTTTTAATATCTCAGAAACTCCAAGGAATTTTGGCCTATCATCTTCAATAATACATGATAAAGGAGAAATAGAAACTTCACAATCAGTAAACCTATATAAAGCATCTATAGTTTTATCAGGAGAAATTCCTGCTGGAATTGTAATTGCAATTTCAACATGTTCTGCCGTATTATCCTCTACCTTTTTAACCTTAATTTTTCCTTTATCATTAGCTCTAAGGATAGAATTAATTAAAGATGTAGTAGTTGTAGAAAAAGGCAATTCTGAAACAATAAGTGTATGCTTATCTTCTTGATGAATTTTAGCCCTTACCCTTACTTTTCCTCCTCTTAGTCCATCATTATAATTACTAAAATCAGCACTTCCTCCACTATAAAAATCAGGATAAATTCTTGGCTTAACTCCTTTCAATACCTTTATAGATGCATCAATAAGTTCATTGAAGTTGTGAGGTAATATCTTTGTTGATAGTCCAACAGCAATACCCTCAACTCCATGTGTTAATAATAAAGGAAACTTTACTGGTAATGTTACTGGCTCTTTTCCCCTACCATCATAAGAAGCTGACCAGTTTGTAATTTTTTTATTGTAAACAACATCAAGCGCAAAGGGAGTTAATCTTACCTCAATATACCTTGGAGCAGCAGCTCTATCACCAGTAGCAACATTACCCCAATTCCCCTGCATATCAAGCAATAACTCCTTTTGTCCAACTTGCACCATAGCATCACCAATTGATGCATCACCATGAGGATGATACTTCATAGTATGCCCAATAACATTAGCTACTTTATGATACCTCCCATCATCTAGCTCTTTTAAAGAATGGAGTATCCTTCTTTGTACAGGTTTTAATCCATCATTAATATGAGGGACTGCACGCTCCAAAATAACATAAGAAGCATAATCCAAAAACCAGTTTTGATACATGCCAGAAACATGAATAACTGACTCCTGATTATTTTCATTATGCTCTAAATCTTCTTCCATCTAATTGTTTTTTACAATTATGCCATCAAAAACTTTACTAATTCTCACTATTTCTTTTTCTGACATTAAAGTGATGTTAAATCGTTTTGCTACTTTCTTACCACTCTGTGTTTCTATCTTCAACATTAATGTTTTATTGAAACTAAAAGGCCTGTCAAAAAAAGAATAATCTCTTAACATAGTGTGAGGAATATCAACATAATCCTTTTTCTTAAACAAATCCAGCAACACTCTGTATGAAGTTATCTGAATAACATAAGGATCAATATTTACTGTATAATAAAAAGTTCCTACAAATATAAAGTGTAAAATGACAACTCCACTTATTAAACTGTATATAATATTATTAGCAAAAAAAGCACTAAGACCAGAAAATGGTAAATAAATAATAAACCATTCTGGAATTAATATTGCTGTAAAAAACAAGAAAAACAAACCTCCAACTAGGAAAGTCATTTTTGTTTTATTATTACATTTTAAATTTATATTATGCATCAACTATATCCTCTTCTACCCTCAAATTATCAATAATGAAATCTTGTCTTTCTTTTGTGTTTTTTCCCATAAAATACTTTAATAAATCTTGTATTTTATCTTCTTTAGCTAAAATTACAGGATCTAATCTCATCTCAGGACCAATAAAGTGTTTGAACTCATTAGGAGAAATCTCCCCTAAACCTTTAAATCGTGTAATTTCTGCTGATTTCCCTATCTCCTCTAAAGCATTTCTTCTTTCCTCCTCAGAATAGCAATAGATTGTTTTGTTTTTATTTCGAACTCTAAATAGTGGCGTTTCTAAAATATAAACATGACCTTCCTTTACTAGTTCAGGGAAAAATTGCAAAAAGAAAGTTAATAATAATAATCTAATATGCATACCATCAACATCAGCATCAGTAGCAATTACAATTTTATTGTAACGCAAACCATCAATCCCAGTTTCAATATTTAAAGCTGCTTGCAATAAATTAAATTCCTCATTCTCATACACTACCTTTTTAGTTAATCCGTAAGAATTTAATGGTTTACCCCTAAGACTAAAAACTGCTTGAGTTTTAATATCACGAGTTTTAGTAATTGATCCAGATGCAGAATCTCCCTCGGTAATAAAAAGAGTAGAATCAACTCTATTCTCTTTTTTCTGATCGTTATAATGTACTCTACAATCTCTTAACTTCTTATTATGAAGATTAGCTTTTTTAGCTCTTTCTCTAGCTAATTTTTTAACTCCCGCCATGGCTTTACGCTCATGTTCAGCCATTTTTATTTTTCCTTCAATAGCATCAGCAGCAGCAGAGTTTTTGTGCAAATAATTATCTAAATGTTTCTTTAAGAAATCTTGAATAAATGTCAGTACAGTAACTCCACCAGGCTCCATTTCAGTTGAACCTAATTTAGTTTTGGTTTGCGACTCAAATATGGGCTCAATAACTTTAATGCTTACGGCAGCATTTACGGCTTGCCTAATATCAGCAGCATCATAATTTTTACCAAAAAACTCTCTTATTGTTTTTACCAATCCTTGCCTAAAAGCACCTTGATGCGTACCACCCTGTACAGTATGTTGCCCATTAACAAAAGAATAATACTGCTCAGAATATTGGTTTTTACAATGCGTAATTGCTACCTCAATATCATCAGCTTTAAGATGAATAATTGGGTATAACATTTCAGCATCTGTTCTTTGCTCTAAAAGATCAAAAAGTCCGTTTTCAGAGTAGAATTTTTCACCATTAAACATTATTGTTAATCCTGGATTAAGGTAACAATAATTCCACATCATTTTCTCTACATATTCATTAATGAATCTGTATTTTCCAAATAGTTCTTCATCAGCAATAAAGGAGACTTTAGTACCTCTCCTACTTGTGTTTACTTGTATATCCTCCTCATTAGTAATTACACCTTTTGAGAATTCTACTAATTTACTTTTACCATCACGAATAGATCTGATTTTAAAGTAAGATGACAAGGCATTTGCTGCTTTTGTACCAACTCCATTAAGCCCTACTGATTTTTTAAAAACCTTGGAATCGTACTTTGCTCCTGTATTAATTTTAGATACACAATCAACAACTTTTCCAAGTGGAATACCCCTTCCAAAATCACGAATAGAGACTTTATTATTCCGAACTGTAACTTCAATAGTCTTGCCATTTCCCATCACATACTCGTCAATTGAATTGTCAAGCACTTCTTTTAAAAGAATATAAACGCCATCATCAGGAGATGAGCCATTACCCATTTTCCCAATGTACATTCCAGGTCGTAATCTGATATGTTCTTTCCAATCTAACGATCGGATACTATCTTCATTATAGTTTGCTTCAGCCATTATATTCCTAATTTACCTCCTTCATTTTGATAGAAAGCAAATATAAAAGACTCTTCATTTTATTTTGAGAAACTAGAAACGCGTTATTAACAGGGTTTTCAACTGCTTATTAGCTGATAATTTTTAGTTTTTAGAATTTGTATTAAACATTAAAACGAAAATGCATAATATCTCCATCTTTAACTACATAATCTTTACCCTCAACTGATAGTTTTCCATTATCCTTACAAGCTTGCTCAGAACCTAAAGTTACATAGTCATTGTAGGCCATAACTTCAGCACGAATAAATCCTTTTTCAAAATCAGTATGAATAACAGCTGCAGCTTGTGGTGCTTTTGTACCTTCAGTAATTGTCCAAGCTCTTACCTCTTTTACTCCTGCAGTAAAATAAGTTTGCAAATCTAATAACTTATAAGTTGATTGTATCAAATAATGAACTCCAGGTTTTTCTAAACCTAATTCCTCAAGAAACATTTCTTGCTCTTCAATCTCTTCTAATTCTGCAATTTCTGCCTCAATTGCAGTTGCAATAAGTAACACTTCAGCATCTTCACCTTTTACAGCTTCTTTTACTGCCGTTACATGTTTGTTTCCTTCTTTTACTGATGCCTCATCAACATTACACATATATAAAACTGGCTTAGCAGTTATTAAATGCAAGTCATTTATAACTTCTAGTTCATCATCATTAGCATCTACACTTCTTGCTGAATTTCCAGCCTCCAAATGAGCAATGTATTTATCGCAAATAGCTAGTATTTTCTGTCCAGTTTTATCACCTGATTTAGCAGTACGAGCATTCTTTTCTCGCAATTTTTCTAAAGTTTCTAAATCCTTTAATTGCAACTCCATATCAATTGTCTCTTTGTCCCTTACTGGATCAACTGAACCATCTACATGAATAATATTATCATCATCAAAACACCTTAATACATGAATAATAGCGTTTGTTTCACGAATATTTCCTAAAAACTTATTTCCAAGACCCTCTCCTTTACTTGCCCCTTTTACCAAACCTGCAATATCCACTATCTCTACAGTTGTTGGCATTACTCTTTCCGGATTTACAATTTCAGACAATGCCTCTAATCTATCATCAGGAACTGAAATAATACCAACATTAGGTTCAATAGTACAAAAAGGGAAATTAGCTGATTGTGCCTTAGCTTTTGATAAACAGTTAAAAAGAGTTGACTTCCCTACATTAGGTAATCCTACAATACCACACTTTAATGCCATAATATAATTTTGTTTTTAAGGTTGGCAAAGATATCATTTTAGATAATAGATAAGATACATTAGATATGAGATTCTGTACATATTATTTTTGTCAACAATCCGTTAATAAATACACATATATAAAAGTAATAAGTTTATTAATCAGTAATGGCTATTCTTAAATTTGCAATTAAATCAATCAAGCTATAAAAATGCCAAACATTACAGAATTAAATAATACAGTTACACAAATAAGAAGGGATATAGTAAGAATGGTACATGCCAATAGCTCAGGTCACCCAGGAGGATCATTAGGATGTACTGAGTTTTTAACGGTACTCTATTTTGATGTAATGAATCATAACACCGATTTTATTATGGATGCAAAAGGTGAAGATGTATTCTTTTTATCAAACGGACATATATCTCCTGTATTCTACTCAGTTTTAGCAAGATGTGGTTATTTTAATGTAGCTGAATTATCAACTTTCCGTAAGCTTAACAGCAGATTGCAAGGACATCCAACAACTCATGAAGGCTTAGAAGGAATTCGTATGGCATCAGGATCATTAGGGCAGGGATTATCCAATGCTATTGGTGCGGCACTTACCAAAAAACTAAATAATGATGATTCAATTGTCTATACTTTACATGGTGATGGTGAATTGCAAGAAGGTCAATGTTGGGAAGCGTTTATGTACGCAAGTGGTAAAAAAGTAGATAACCTTATAGCTACTATTGATTACAACCAAAAACAAATTGATGGATCTTTAGATGAGGTATTACCTATGGGAAATCTTACAGCTAAACTTGAAGCTTTTGATTGGTTAGTGCTTGAAGAAAAGGAAGGAAATAATATAGAAGCAATAATCAAAACTTTAAATAAAGCAAAAGAGCTTAGTGGGAAGGGGAAACCTATTGCTATTGTTTTACATACAGAAATGGGTAATGGAGTTGATTATATGATGGGAACACACAAATGGCATGGCTCTGCTCCTAATGATGAACAATTAGCAAATGCACTTTCACAAAACCCTGAAACTTTAGGTGATTACTAAAAAAAATAAAATATTATTGATGGCTACTCTCCTGTTTATGGGGAGCTTTTCTGCTATGGCTCAAAAAAAGAAAGATCCAGTTAATCGTATCTTATTTATATTTGATGCATCACAATCAATGTTAGGTAGATGGCAAAGTGGTAGAAAAATTGATATTGCGAAAAAGCTATTAAGTAATATGGTTGATTCTTTACAAAATATTGAAAACCTAGAAATTGGACTAAGAGTTTACGGACATAAAAGCGGTTATCCTCCACAAGATTGTGATGATACTCATTTGGAAGTAAATTTCTTAAAAGCAGAATTTGCTGTAGATATAATAAAAAAGAAGTTAAAAGTAATAAGAGCTAGAGGAACAACCCCAATCGCCCGATCATTAGAAGAGGGAGCAAAAGATTTTCCTAGTGGTGATGCAAGAAATATAGTAATACTTATTACTGATGGAAAAGAAGAATGCGGAATGGATCCTTGTGCAGTTTCTCGTTTGTACCAAAGAAAAGGGATTATTTTAAAACCATTCGTTATTGGTGTGGGGCTTGATGAAAGTTGGAAAAAATCATTTGATTGTGTTGGTAGATTTTTTGATGCAAGTAAAGAAGCTGATTTCACAAATATTTTAAATATTGTAATCTCACATGTTATTGACAATACAACAGCTCAAGTAAACTTGTTAGATGAAAATGGAGAGCCAACTGAAACTAATGTAAACCTTACTTTTTACAATGATTTTACAGGAACTTCAAAATACAATTACATCCATACAATGAATGCTTATGGCAATCCTGATACTATGGTAATTGATCCTGTTTTGTCTTATAAAGTTGTGGCGCATACAATTCCTCCTGTAAGTATTAGTGATATTACTCTTACGCCAGGAAAACACACTATAATTCCACTAATCACTCCTCAAGGGGAATTGGAGATAAAAATGAATTCTAAAATTAAGTACCAGTATATTGTTCGCCCTGCTGGAGTCGACACTACTTTACATGTGCAAGAAATTAATGAAATTGAGAAATATTTAATTGGAAGATACGATATTGAACTTTTAACTTTACCAAGAAAAAAGTTTTATGATGTAGAAGTAAATCAAAGCACTATAACTACCTATTCGATTTCTACTCCTGGTTTGGCTAACATCTTACTACCATCAAAAGGATATGGAGGTTTGTATGTTAAAAATGGTGATGAACTGGAGCAGATATATCATTTTAAAGGAGAAAAAACGCAACACAGATTAACTTTATTGCCTGGAAATTACAAAGTAGTTTTTAGGGCAATATCAGCTAAAAATCATATTTATACAACAGAAGAAAGTTTTAAACTTAGATCAGGACAATCAGAACTTATTAAAATCTATTAAAAATGGAAATGAAAGATACACGCTCAGGATTTGGAGCAGGATTAACAGAATTAGGAAGAAAAAACCCAGATGTAGTTGCACTTTGTGCTGATCTTACAGGATCATTAAAAATGAATGATTTTGAAGATGAAAATCCTGAACGGTTCTTCCAGATTGGTATTGCTGAGGCAAATATGATTGGTATTGCTGCTGGTATGACTATTGGAGGTAAAATTCCTTTTACAGGAACTTTTGCTAACTTTTCTACTTCTCGTGTTTACGATCAAATTCGTCAGTCAGTAGCTTATTCTGGTAAAAATGTAAAAATTTGCGCTTCTCATGCTGGAATTACTTTAGGTGAAGATGGGGCTACTCATCAAGTATTGGAAGATATTGGCATGATGAAAATGCTACCTCACATGGTGGTTATCAATCCTTGTGATTACAATCAAACAAAAGCAGCAACTATTGCTATTGCTGATTATGTAGGCCCAGTTTATTTAAGATTTGGAAGACCAAAAGTTCCTAATTTCACATCAGCTGATCAAAAATTTGAAATAGGTAAAGCATTACATTTAAAAGAAGGAAATGATGTAACTATATTTGCTACTGGGCATTTAGTATGGGAAGCTTTAGAAGCTGCAAAGACTTTAGAT
>Ga0206123_10000682_pt1 | contig 33260 bp, 25 predicted proteins | sample Helgoland_Spring_2_FD_160086 | JGI IMG/M metagenome (GOLD analysis project Ga0206123, IMG submission 160086) | Pelagic subsurface seawater microbial communities from Kabeltonne, Helgoland, North Sea - Helgoland_Spring_Bloom_20160316_1 | ecosystem: Environmental > Aquatic > Marine > Epipelagic ...
GGGCTTTTTAACTATTTATCTTTATAAAATCATTTCTTCCAACGTAGACTTTGGCATCGGGGATAAAGCATTGTGCGTAGAGCTCATATAAGCCTCTATAAAGCATTCTCCTTCCCGCTAAATAAGAATTATATCCTATACTCATAAGTATTCACAATAGCTTTAAAGCTTGCCTATGGGGAGATTGTATTAGCTCTTCTAAGCTACTCATTAAATGAAAGATGATTAACTACTACCTCGTGTAAAGAAGGAGATGTAGACTCTCCCTGATACACCTCCTCTACCTTCTTGTTGATCTCTGATATAATATCTTCCAATCAATCTCTACCTTTGGATACACTTCTTATTTAGCTCTTTGTTAGCTTCAACTTAATATTTTTTGTTGCTTATCTGTATCTATTTGTAACTAACTTATTGATAATCAGTACTACTTCATATATTGTATCGGGAAGTAATCTCTTTTCTTTTTATTGATTAAATCCTTCTTATTTAGTTTTTTTAAGTCATTTATTTTCTTTTTACATATTGCTAGTTTTCCTATTATTCCCATATATTTGTTGTTAGAAACAGATTTATATAGTCAAAGAAAAATTATACAACACACCCACAAAGACTCTGAGAGAGGCTTATTTAAGCGGAGGCTAATTATCCGTTTTGATTACTTTTGAAATATGAGAAAATTCTTAATACTGCTTAAAGAATTTATCTTTTTAGATTGCCCCAAATAATCAATTCTTCTCTAACATCGCGCAAACTATGAGAACCTCAGGACCTAAATTTTAATTGTTTCAATCTACTTTTCCTCTTGCGTTTAATAAGAACTAAATAGGTTTGGACAAATAAGTATCTACTGAATTAATGAATGGATAAATCTCTAGAAAGGACGTTAAAACAAGCATGCGAACAAAAGTTTAAAATTTCTTTACTAGAAATGAAAGACTGCTGTGTAACTAATAAGGATTATATGTTAGTGAAGTTTGATGATAAGATTTTTCTAGTCATAGATTGTAACTCATATCATAAAATAGTAGAGACCACTCTGGTTGAAGCAGAAGATAGTTATATAAGAATTTCATGGAATGTTTTAGTGAACTCTGAGATTGATTATTTCCATTATAACCCAACCTATAGAGGTGTTTTGTGGCAATCATTAGATAGATTGGAGCGTGAATTCATTCAACATAAAATGCCTCTTGGGAAAGTAAAAGAGGATGTTTATTGGGAAGCAATTTATTCAAATCCAGTAGTTTACCAGAAGGCTTTAAAGGCTCTTTATAATACTTTTCCTAATAAAGATAAACTCGTTAATGACATTGTTCGAATTGGCTTCAATGAAAATTGTGAAGATCTTTTAATTAACTGTAAAAAAATTGATAGGATTGAAGTCTTTACAAGAAGTATTCAATTCAATGGCAATTTATTGATGACTTTTGGTAACCGAAAACCTGATATGGATGAACACTTTATTGATTTTTATAGTACGGCAGGGTCCAGGTATCAACATTTGTATGATTATCTAATAAAAGAGAGACAGAAGTAAAATTTTAGTAGTGAGGAGGCGATTGGAACCCTAACATCACTAACTGCGAGGAATAAGCCTCCTCAGAAGATTAATATAAGATTATTCAGTACACTCTAACACATACAAAGGCACTTAGAAAGGCTCATTTTAGCTGATAGAAATACTTTAATTTAGTTTTAAGTAATTAAACGAGCCTAGCTAAAACATATCCTAAATTATCCAAATAGTGGCACCTTACTAAGAATGGTTATTTATTTCCGAATGATTTTACCTTTGAGACCCAAAAAAGATCTGATGGAAGTGCAATAAAGCCAAAGATCATGACTATCAAGCACGAATTCAAGAAAGATCTCGAGGGCATGGTTGTGCAAATTGCAATGGTAATAAGGTTTCATTGTCAAATTGCTTAGCTACTACTGATATTGAATTATCCAAGAAATGGCATCCGTATACCGTCAGCAAAAAGTGGACTAATAAGGGTTAAATTATAAGAGCGTATTTTAAATAGAGTAAACACTTAAATTGAACTACAATGGGAAGGAAGAGAAATGCAAGTTTATTAATAAGTGAACTAAAAAGGAAGATACGCAAGATGTAAAATTCAGAGGAAAAGATCAGAATTGTAATTGAGAGTATTCGAGGTGATTTGAGTATTGCTGAACTCTGTCGTAAAGAAGGCATTCATCGAGCAAACTAACTGATTGTAGCACCGCTACCCCAGAGTTTCTTTCAACACATGGTAATCAGCAAAATTTCTTGCTATACCAGATGCATATCCCATTTTAACATCTAAATCATATACACGTATACTATTTTGGGCATTTGCTCCAATAATAACTAGAAGAAAAATCGATAAAAGGAAATAAAATTTTTCATGCTTTTTTGATTTTTTTGATTGATAATTAATTTGAACTAAGATATTAATGAAAACGTAAATTTTTATTTTTTGAACTAAAATTAAAAAAAAAATCTACCTCATTTTCCGAGGTACGACCAGCGCATAATCTAAAAAAATGAGTATCCCTTTTTAATCCAAAGTGTATACCCTTTCTATAGGCCATTCATCAGCATATCCCTTTTTCCAAATCTCTTTGTCTAAATCCGCATCGCTTATTATACAACGGTCGAGATCTATTTTAATCTGTTCCTTATTCATGTCTTGACCGATAAATACGATCTCATTCTTGCAATCACCAAATATTTTATCCCAGTCTGATTCAATTTCGTTTTGATTTTCTTTGAATGCTAAATATTGTGTTCTCTTCTCAAAAGGCATACTACTCCACCATACACCTGCGCTATCAGCTTTTAAAGAACCTCCTGCTTGACTCCAACTCAATGCTTGTCCAGGTCGCGATGCCAACCAAAATAGTCCTTTACTACGAATTATGGAATTTGGAAATCTATTTTGCACGAAATGCCAAAATCTTTTAGGACTAAAAGGCTTTCTGTTTCTGTATACAAAAGAAGATATTCCATACTCTTCGGTTTCAGGAATATGCTTATCCTTATTCAGTTCTTCAATCCACCCTGCACTTTGTTCTGCTTCATCAAAATCAAATAACCCAGTATTTAAAATCTCTTTTGATGCCACTTTACTAAAACTAGACTCGATTATTTTAGCTGTTGGATTTAGTTTTTGAATGATCCCTCTTAGCTCTCCCCGATGCTTTGTAGTTATCAGGTCGGTTTTATTCAAAATAATAATATTAGCGAATTCAATTTGATCGGTCAATAGATTAACAATGGTTCTGTAGTCATCGTCTATATTAGTTAATGCTCTATCCATCAATGTTTCTGGACTACCAAAATCTTTAAAAAAATTAAATCCATCTACTACTGTTACCATTGTGTCTATATAACTAAATCGAGATAGGTCAATACCATTTTCCTCATCTAAGAAAGAGAAAGTTTGCGCAACAGGTACAGGTTCGCTGATACCTGTGCTTTCAATAAGTAAGTAATCAAAGCGATTTTCTTTTGCTAGGCGCTCTACCTCAATCATTAAGTCTTCACGCAGAGTACAACAGATACAACCGTTACTCATTTCTACAAGTTTTTCTTCTGTACGAGAAAGAGTATTTTCATTTTTTACTAATTCTGCATCTACATTTACTTCACTCATATCATTAACAATAACAGCAACTTTTAAACCCTCCTTGTTGTGCAAAACATAGTTAAGTAAAGTCGTTTTTCCTGCTCCAAGGAAGCCGCTCAACACAGTCACTGGTAATTTTCCTTTCATTTTATTCTCGTTTTCAGATAACATAATTTCTCGAAATTAGTTAAAATAAAAATTAAATGCAACATTGTTGCATTTAAAATAGAAAAGTATGATCTCTCAAGAACAAGTAATAAAAGCTCAAAACGAATGGGGCGCTGGAGTTGTAAAAATTGGATCACTCAAGGACAGTAGAATCGAATGTGAAGTTTTTACAAATGAATTTTTAGACAAGTTATATTTATTCAAAAGTAACTCGGTTTTGTTTAAACCTAAAAAATGTAAAGTTCAACAATTTAGATCAACAAAAACTGAAGCTCTATCTTATTTCATTGCTGGAGAAGATCGCCAATGTGAGGAAGATGGTGGTTTTACAATTAATCCTTGGACAAGGGTAAGATTTGAAAATTCAAATTTTATCTTAGAAGAAAGTCGTGCAATTGCAATGGGAAATTATTTTTTTACTGATCTAAATGGTAACGAAGCTAAAGTAGAATTTACTTTTGGCTATAAATGGAGCGGCGGTCAATTAAAAATTGATTTACATCATTCTTCCTTTCCATATAACCCATGATTTATCTTGTATGAAAAAACACCTATTTTTCGTATGCCCAACAGATAATTTAGAAAGTATAATTGATTTGAAATTTAAACATAAAAACTACTATTTATCATCACTCGGTAATTCCATGACATTCAATGAAGAGATAGTCAACGAAATAGATATGCTCATCAAAAGATTCAAGATAACAGAAATTATATTTGTTTTAGGAAGTAATAATAAAATAATTAACGATGCATTGGCAGATCAAGAATTCTCAAATATAAAAGTGCTGAGACCTTTGTATAAAGAAATCACTCTACAAAATAAATTATTAAAAGCACTTTGGAAACCAAGCAATATAATATTACCCATCATATCATCTCACTTAAATAAAAAAATTAAAGAATTGAGCCTTAAGATGAGAACTCTTTCGATTGCACAACAAAACATGCACGCACACGTTTTTGATATACAAAAAAATGTTTTCAGTGACATTAATGATGTCTCATTTTATCGAGAACACAATATACTCAACTAGATTTTTGTAAATTATATTATTACAATTACATAAAATCCTTTGTCAGCGCATAGATTATAAATTTTCTTATTGCTTCTGATCAATATACTTCCTTATATCGTACGTAATATGTTATGTTGTGCATGATCTAAAATCAAAAGTGTACCTAAAAACTTTAATCAAATTCTGATATGATAACGACTCTATTAAAGAGTTATGACATTGTATCTACTTTTTTTATTTTATTCCATAAAAAAGCGTCTTTTGGAATGGTTAAAGGGATTTTTTAGCTATAAAAATCTATTTAAAGGAAGTTGAAGAAAAATAGACCCATTAACTAAAAATACCCTTTTGCTGCGGCCACATATCTTCGTTAAAAATCATGTGCTACAGAGGTAGCGTTACCCGCTTTAGGTAAATTAATGCCATTGCTCAATGTGATTAGAGGAATAGAAATAATATAAAATTTGACTGGTAAAAAGCATCAACGCCCCAAACTGATGTATCGCTCCCAGCCCAATCGGCACCGCATACAGCAAAGTTATTATGCCCAAAAGCACCTGAACAGATACCATAGCTACCATAAAGTGGATACTTCTCCATTGACCCTTGTTTTGTTTTCGGTAACGTGAGGCAATAAACTGATATACCACCAGGACCAATACTATAACCCCGAGATAACGATGGATCAACTGAACCGAAGCTAGATTCTCAAAAAAACTGACGATGCCATCTGTTTCGAAAGCATAAAAAACAGATTCAGCAATCCATTCGGTACCCATCTTAGGAAACGTATTGTAGACCAAGCCTGCCTTTAATCCTGAAACAAAAGCGCCATAAATAATCTGAAGAATCGTGAATAGTATCAATAACTGAACCCCAATCAATGAAGTAGTCCTCTTTGATGATTTCTGTGGATAGACTTCACCCAATACAACCCTAAGTAAATAAGCATAGAGCACAAAGGCTATGGTGAGGTGTGCAGCCAGTCGATAATGACTCACATTAGGATCATTTACCAACCCACTTTTAACCATATACCAACCCATACCTGCCTGCATCGCACCTAAAAGGCAGGCAATTAAAAGTTTCTGAACTAAGCCTTTAGACAGTCTTTTTTTGACCAGGAAATAAACAAATGGTATGATGAAAACCAAGCCGATGAATCTCCCAATCATGCGATGGATGTACTCCCACCAAAATATGGATTTAAATTCACTTAGCGTGAAATCATAGTTTTTTAATTTGAACTCGGGCGTTTGCTGATAGCGTTGGAAAGTTTCCATCCAATCTGCAGTAGTCAAAGGGGGAATAGTCTCCATGAAAAGACTCCACTGCACCATGGACAATCCAGAATGGGTCAGACGAGTCAAACCACCTACAATTACCATAATAGCTACCAATAAACACCCAGAAAATAGCCAAAAAATAACACCTTTGTCCCCTACTGACTTCATAAGCACAAAAGTACGACCAGCCCGCTTAGACTCCAACATATCAAATGATAATATCAATAATATACAAAGGATTGAGTCTTACATCCAGGGAGTATGCATAACTACACCCGTTCCATTTTCAGAGGAAAGTATCACCTCCCCGTTGTGAAAGCGAGGACCGGAAGCAATGTCGTTGCAGATGAGCAAGGGACCATCCATATCCACAAAATCTAGCATCGGCAATAATTGACTGATCGCTGAAATACCCACAGATGACTCGGTCATACAACCCACCATGACCATCAAGCCCATTGATTGTGCCTGAGCAATCATCTTCCGAGCCACCAACAAGCCTCCACATTTCATTAATTTTATGTTTACCCCATGAAAGTAGCCTTTACAAGGTGCCACATCGGTCATTTCAATACAACTTTCATCGGCCATGATTGGTAAGGTGCTGTATTTATAAACTTCGGCCATTCCCTCCCAATCTCCAGCCGCGAGGGGCTGCTCAATAAACTCTACGCCCAGCTCCTTAAAAGACTGAGCATATTCAATAGTTTGGGCAGCCGTCCAAGCACAATTGGCATCTACCCGGAAAACAGCATCTGTTGTTTTTCGAAGTGCTTTTACGATACTTAAATCATCATCGGTTCCCAATTTTATTTTATAAACAGGCCAAGGAAAAGCCTTGATTTTTGATTCCATTTTGGAGAGCTCATCTATCCCAATCGTATAATTGGTCAAAGGCATGCGGGAGGTATCTAAATCCCAATATTGATGGATCGGAATTCCATTGATTTTACCATATAAATCATGTGCTGCAACATCCAATGTACACAAGGCAAAACTATTTCCTTGAAAAAAAGATTGTAAGTCTTCAATAAATAGCTCTAAAGACTCAAAAGGGGTTTTTTCAATATGATGCCTGTTTTTCTCCAGAATTTCAATGATGGATGCTACAGGTCTTTGATAATACTTACTCGCTGTCGCTTCCCCAAAACCCATCTTACCCTGATGCTCAAGACCCACAATCAACGTCTGCTGAATGTTGCGTTGATCATGCGCTATTTTGAAGGTGTCATATAGATGAAGATCAAAAGTTTTATAGTATAATTTCATTTGATAAGTTTTTTTTAGAAAAGGAGTAATAACAGACCACATCTTATTTATCCTCCAAGTAAAGATAATATATACCAATCCCATAAACGGCATCAGTACAGAATGCTAGATGATAATTGCTCCAATACATCATTAAGATAAATACCCGCCAGAATAATCTCTACTAAATACCTTTGTGATTATATCAATTTTCTCAGAGGAACGCTCCAACCTATTTTCGTCCTTCTTTCAAGGTAAGAAGTCACATTTATGAAACCAAGTATTCAGATTAGCTTCTGGAACCAGTACATTGTCTCCGTTGACTCAGGTAAAAACCCATTAAAATCCCGTTTCATTTTTGATGTAAAGAGGGGCTGTATTTCATCAAAACTCCTTTGCCATCCGGCGAAATAATCCGGTGGATATAAGGTCTATGATTGGGTCTGGCGTACTAGGTCAAAATAGTTCATTGGCCCCTTATAGGTATATTCCAATGATTCCTGATTTTCTATAATACAAAGATTGATTTCGCCTGCGTCTCTTTAAACTCGTTCCTTGATTTTTGACAAGAAAAAAGAACAACCATGACCGCTGAAATATAAAAATAATTATTTCTCAAAGCTTTGATCATGCCTACTATTGATCCAAATATTAAAGCCCCACCTGATTATTCATCAAAAGAACGCCAATGAGCGATCAAACTTTGGGCTCGATGGTGAATTCTGGAAGCCTTACTCTTTCGCCTCCATTCATCGCAGATTCATGAGCGCATATCCCTACACACGTCCAATTAGCACTCTTTACGGCATTGGGCCAAGGTTCACGATCTTCTGCCAATGACGTGACAAACTCATGAACTATGTGAGGGTGTGATCCACCATGTCCTCCCCCTTGCAGAAAAGAAAGATGCTTGTCATCTTGAATAGTTTTAGTAAAAGGTCTGATTTCTGGGGGTAATAAATGCGCGAAATCAGGAATATTGATTCGTGATGGGATTTCATTTTCAGGTTTTTTAGCCGTATGAATAATATGTTCATCGCCCTCAACTAAGCCCCATTCGAATGATTTTTTTGTACCATAAATATCAAAAGATTCTCTATACTGTCGTGCCGTATCATATAAAAATCGCCATACTTGAGCTGAAAGATCCATCTCTTTGATTTTGATATGACAAGATTCAACCGCAAAAGAATTACCAGAGAGCTGCCTGATTTCTTCATTCACGCTACCCGAACCGAAGCATGAGACGTACTCAGCACAACCATTTACCAAACCCAGCACGGGAGAAACCACATGGGTAGCATAATGCATGGGTATCATTTTTTTCCAATAATCCGGCCAACCTTCCATATCTTGAGGGTGCGAGGCCTTCATAAACTGAATATCTCCAAGATCACCACGCTCATACATTTCCTTGATGAAAAAAAACTCCCTACTGTAGACCACTGTTTCGGCCATCATGTATTTGAGCCCTGTGGCTTTAACCAATGAGACGATCTCTTCACATTCAGCGATCGCAGTAGCCATGGGAACTGTGCAAATCACATGCTTGCCAGATTTCAATGCTTCAATAGACATCCAGCCATGGTCACCAATGGGTGAATTGATGTGAACAAAATCTACCAAAGGGTCCCTCAAAACCTCTTGATAATCATCGTACCGATTTTCAATATTGAAATGGTCCCCAATGCCCTTGAGTTCGGCCCGATCTCTCCGACAAATGCCATGGAGCATGGCATCTGGATGCTGCTGATAAATCGGAATAAATTCCGCTCCAAAACCAAGACCTACCAAGACTACCCTATACTTTCTCATACTCAAACATCATTAGAAGTTGTATCTTATCATCACCCAGCATAAACGGAAGTAAAGAATACTGGTCCCTTAACATATTGGAAATTACACCTACTAAATTATGAAATATTTTTAGAATGGAGCTCTGTTTTAATCAAAATAGCTATCCGCGAAGTTTTGAACAAGGTAACGGAACCCACAGATGTATAAAAATAAAACTCTTGTCTGGCAAATGTTTTATTCAACCCGTTGTAGTTAAATTTGAGTGTTTACTCTGTGTAAAACACGCTCTTATAATTTAACTCTTATTAGTTCACTTTTGCTGACGGTATACATTAATATTAATACCCATATTAATCACCTTCCATACTCGCCAAAAATGCAATAACATCCCGAAGCTCTCTTTTAGTCATAATCTGTCCCATCGGAGGCATACTTGAAGGCGCATTAGTACGCGTTTGTATTCTTTCCAGAGGAATATCCAGAGGTTCGGCTTCCGTTGTTTTTAAGATAAGCTCTTCATCATTTTCTTCCATTAAAATACCAGCTACCACTTGACCCCCTTTTAGGGTAAGAGTTACAACGCCATAACCTGGGGACAGTCGCTTACTTGGCTCAACCAACGCTTCTAGCAATTGTTTACGCGTCAATAGACCTCCAATTTCACCTAAATTAGGTCCTACACCCAAAGAACCTTTTTCCACACCATGACATCTCACACATTGCCCAGCACTGCCCTCGTAGAAATAATTTCGCCCGTTTTCTATGCTCCCTCCATACATGACCTCATCGAAATCCGAAGACTTATCCGTTACTAAAGCGGCCAATTGAAGGCTTAGATACTCACTATGCGTTCGTGCAATGGCTTCACTCAAGTCAAGGTGAAGGTTGGGATCTAAATTATTACTACCCATCTTTACTATTAATTTCTCCATCAGCCCTTGCGTAAGTAGCGTATCCAGCTGACCTAATACCTTAAATAATTTTTGCTTTTCTAAAACGGAACCCTCTCCGAGAACGGCCCTCATGGTATCATCAAAATTCTCCTTACCGAGGGGCACTTCAGTCAAAAGTCCAATGGCCTCGGCACGCACTAAAGATGATTTATCCCTCATTCCTAGCATCACCATTTGATCAAGAAGCTCATAATCTAATTGACCAAGGGCCAATAGGGCCGCAGCGCGGACCTGTGCACCCTCATTATTTTCTAATAACTCAACGATTTTCTGTGATGCCGCCTGCTCACCAACTTGAGCAAACATACCTACCAAAGCTACCTTCACCTGCATCTCATTTTCGATATCTAAGCGTGCTATCATTGGCTTCAAATGATGCTTTAGCAATTCTGTATCTCTCTTTTGATGGCCTCTGAAGCGTCCATCTACCCGGTCCAATAAAGAAGGCTCAGCCCACTGACTCAAGGCATTAATCGCCTCCACTTTCAGTACCACGGGAATTTCATCACTTTGAGCAAATTGAACTAGCCATGCCAACGTTTCTGGACTTCCCAGTCTTGAAGCAGCATTGATCACCCTTCTTCCCAATGCTTCGGATTGTAATTGAGTATTTTTAAGTAATGAAGCCAAATCAGGTAACGCTTCTTCCACCGACCAATCGTCATTAATGGCTCTGGCAGCTTCTAGTACAATATATTCATCTTCATCTGTCAAAAAATATTTTAAATCTGGATGCGACCATCTTCGCATGACCAAAACGGCTGCCAATCTCAATGATTTATTTGGACTGTCCAAGAGATCAAGTATAGGTTGCTCTACACCTATTCGGCTCAATGCCAATACAGCCACATGTCTTAGATATACGTCCTGATCTTTATTTTCAACGAGCATTTGAAGCAAGCCATTCACAGCCGTTTGGTCTTTTAACCTGCCTAATGCTTGGGCCGCATAAAATTGAACACGAGGATGTTCATTTTCCAATAATGCGATGAATTGAGGTCCGGCAGCAGCATATTTGACATCTCCCAATACTTTTGCCGTCTGTGCCATGACTTCAGCATCTTCATCAGATAAATAACTCATCAATACTGAACCATGGTCAGTACCTTGAGCCATCAATTGCCCCATGCCCCATATACCATGAATCCGCATCAATTGATGCTCTTGCTGAGCAATGGCTTTTGCTAAATTTTCAGAATCCCCTTTGTCAACCAATGCAAACTGTGCTTTTTGACGGATGCGCATATCCGCATAATTCAATAATTCAAAAAGCTTGGAGGCGTCAGCCTTTTGATAATCCATTTCCATCAGTGCTTTGGTCTCAAGACGCTCAGCTTGAAGATCATTTTCATCTTCTGTCACATCCAGTCGCCATATGCGGCCGTAATTTTTAGTTCCCCAGCCATTGATCCAATCCGCAAAATACAAGGCCCCATCAGGGCCAAAGCGAATACCCGTGGGGAGCAAACCACCCATAACTTTGGTTTCACTTTCGAGCTCAAATGAAAATCCTTTGTGCTTCAAGGTAAATCCCCAAATATGAGATCCAGAAGGATTACCAACAAATTCACTCACAAAAAAATGATTTTTCCATTTTTTCCCTAAACCAGTGCCTGGATTGTAAGTAAAACCCGTTGGGCCATTGTGATAATTCATTATTGGGGGAAGCATATAGGCGGCTTGGCCATCCCATCGAGGTTTGAACATAACTTCGTCCATCCAAACATTATAACCATTATTTTTAGGATCCGTGTATTTACCGTATTGCCAATTGGACCTCCAGCCTGTATCTGAACCCTCGACGATATGAACCAGTCTTTCACTTTCACCTTCATGATCGCCATCATTGTCTTGACCGATGATATTTCCGTATTCATCAAAGGCAAATTCATGAGTATTTCGCAACCCTGCAGCAAACACTTCAAAGTCCGATCCGTCCGGATTGGATCTCACCAAAACTCCTTGATTGGGATAGAAATGATTTTTTCCTTCTTTATCTGTAAGATTGGCTCCAATATCACCTATCCCCCAATAAATTTTCCCATCGGGCCCTTCTATGGCACCCGACATACCATGTCCACTGAAGCCAATATGAACCGCAAAACCTGTATTGATCGATTCTTTCGATTCATAATAACCGTCTTGATCTTCGTCTTTCAATCGCCACATATCTGGACCAATACCCACAAACATGTCTTGGTCTCGCACTAGCAAAGCACCTGCTACATCGGTGATTTCATTGTGGAAATCATTCAATACGCGGGTAGATACCTCGGCCATACCATCTCCATCAATATCCTGCAATTTCCAAACTTCGTCTCGTTCTATTGCTAAATCTCTCCAATCATGAACCCCATCTGAATTGAGATCCTTTAACCAACTGTTTTTCTCACTTTTTTCAGTAGCAAATATGTCTTTTAATAAATTCCGACGTTCCTCAACCGATTTTAAGGCAATCGATCTGGTCATCCAATCTTCATGTCCTCTAATATCAAATTCCGAGTTTTTCTGTCGATTGGTTCTTGTCAGAAAGACATTACCCGAATCATCTATAGACATAGCGATGGGATCAGGTGCCAAAGAATCCGAAGCCCAAAGGTTTATGCGTAAGCCTTCCGCTAATTGAATGGGCGTGATTTCAGTGATCTCCTTTGCTTTTAAAAAACTACTTGTAGGTGCCTCCCGAACAACTAATAAAGGCTCGGTCGCCTGATCAATTTGATCTTTCTGGCAGGCAAGTAAAAAAAACAAAAAACAAATCTTCAGTCTATTTAAAAAAGTGCGCATAAGTATGGTATAAAGATAAGCCCAAAATTACTTGCTTGAAACACTTTGAACTAGTGGTAATGAAAAAAAGTGATTGAAAAATTACAATTAAATTAAATCAAAGAAAAGCTTGGAAACTAAGAATTTTTTTTTATCAAAACGAAATTAACGCGTATCCGCATATTATTCTAGTGATATTAAAAAAAACTCATTTGGGATGATAAATCCGCTCAGCCTGATTGCGCACTATATCAATGTCTAGGGTCATCTGCTTTCGCTCTTGATTCACAAACATATCCATTTGATCCGCATAATGGGGATTTTCGGGCCGATTTGAGGCGCCATAGCTGTTGACCGTTTCAATAATGGGAAGTCCTTTGCTCGGATAACGCACCAACATAATATAGGAATCTCCCGCCACCCCTTTTACTTTCCCTTCCTTGTAAGGTCTGCTGTACATCGCTGCCAAGACATCTCCTAATCCTCGTATAGGTAATGTCCTATCTCCTCGAACTAAAAACTGATACTCACCCATGGTAATCTCAATTTTTCCGAAATTATTCAGTAATTTTTCGTGAGCATAATGTAGAGACTCTATCATTTCCACTGCTTTCACCTCATCCACATCAATCCACTTTTTCTTCCTCATGAGATGAAAATAAAATTCATTGAAATGCGCTGCTCCTACTTCATTTAATTCACCACTGCGATTCCATTTTTGTAAGATACGAACAGTTGGAGCAGCCTTTCCGGCCAGTAAGGGGTCCATACGGAATACTGCATTTACATTGATAATATAATAAAGGGAATCAGGCAGTTTAACATCATATTTAATGGATAAAAAATTTTCCCATGTGATTGTATCATATTCCTCCATGAGTTGCATAAAGCGAATACTTCTATTGTTCTCATGCAATTGATAGCCCATGGTGGAATCAAAATCATCAAAACTCAAATTGTCCCTTGCAGCACTTGCACTGTAGGCCGAATTATTGGTATTGAATAAATAACCCGATGAGGGATTGGTCAACTGAGGCAATTCTTCAAATTTATGATAGTCATCTGTAAGGGTTCTAAACGTGTTTCCAGGCAAGGTCTTTTTCCAATCAAATTTTGAATCCCGAAAAGGAATCTTACCATTACTTACGTAAAATATATTGTCGTATCTATCCGCATACATAATGTTGAAACTTGGAATAGCTACCATTTCTAAAGCTTGTTTAAATTCGTTTAAATTTTGTGCTTTATTCATATTGTACCACTGCTCTATCGCTCTTATTTCATCAAAAACAGACATTTTAAAGGCAAAATAACCCTTATCATTTTTGATGACTGGACCATATTTTGAATAATAAGCGGCTTTCTTTACCTTGATTTTTAAACCCATAAAGGTGCTGATTCGAAGCGCTATCTTCCGCTTTTCTAAGGTATGCCAAGTTGAATCCATTCGATATCTACGTTCATTTTGAGGGTCTATTTCCAATTCGAATATGTCAATTTTATCGGGGTGGTTTACTGTATGTGCCCAACCCAAATGTTCATTGGTTCCATGAAATATGACCGGCCCCCCAGGAAAGAGACCCCCCATTGCATTCCAGCCCTCCTCGCTCACCAAGTGGGCTTCATACCACGCGGCCGGACCCTCTAAAGGCTGGTGGGCATTTACCGCTAACATGACATGATCACTTCCTGTTTTCTTTCGATTGAATGCAAAAGCATTGGAACCAATACCAATCAACGTCCCATGGTCAATATCGCCCTTAATCAAGCCCCCAATAACCCCATCTGCACCATCCATAATTGCCAATTGAAGGACATACGCTTGAAACACATCTTCAACTGTAATGGGAAAAGATTTTTTTACAAAAACTTCTTGAGGATGATGTTGAGCATACGCATTAAGGCCCGCCAGATAGCCCTTAACAATATGTAAAAAATCTGGAGCAACTTCATCCAGATGTTCCGCGACTATTTCTTTGGTTCGAAGCAAGCCCACCACATAATCGGCAATGGCACCATCCTTCCCCAAATGTAAACCCAACATACCTTTGGCAGCCAATAAAGTAGTTTGGATAGTTCCAAAATCATCTTCGGCATGTGCCCAGGCCAATCCATAAGATACCTGTGCGTCGGTAAGTGCATAAATGTGTGGTACCCCCCACTGATCTCGAATGATCTCAATTTGATCAGTATGCCATTGAGCTGAAATTTCAAGGGAAATAACCAGCAATAATAATATCAAAAAGCAACTTTTAGCCATTTATAAAAAATATAAGTGTTTTTACAAGTTTAAGTTCCTGATTCATTCTTAGGCTAAGTTATCCTAAGAATAATAATCCAAAATATTTCACCTCGTTAAATAATTCATCGAGAGGAATGAGAATTTTTTTTATTTAAATCGTATTTAAAATCACATGATCTAAACTACGCGAAAATTCTCTGTGGCCTCTGAAATATTAATTTGCCTCAATGTTTTTGATCCCGGGATCATCTACTTCAATCGAACCTAACCATGCGCACATGGTTTTACTCGTTTCAAGCATTGCTGGATTACCTCCTATTTTAGTTTTTTTGGCGACGGGATCCCATGGCTTGATAGGAATAGGAATACATGATGACGGTATAAATACAGGCACAGGGCCTGCCATTTTCCAATTCATGGGATTGATGGGTGAAGTACAATTACCAAATGCCGGGATATTAAGGAAAGGAACAAAGTCCATACTCGAAGCTACAGGTTTTACCATTGAGGTCAGCGTTTTACCTATAGGAAGTACAATCATACTTTTAGGGCCCGAACCGAAGGAGCACTTTAATTTGGCTCCCATACAAACGCATTTTGGCATAAAATAAATTATTTTAAGCTTTAAAAGTACTCAAGCATATTGATTATCAATCAAATATATAACAGTTTTATTTACAGAAATGAACTGCTAGCAAAATTATTTTAAATAAATGAAAATGGTTACTAAAAGGCTTGAATACTATATGAAAGTTAAGAATTTTTCTAATTTAAAATATCCACAGATTGCCAAATTCAAGTACTCTTCTTACACCATTATCACGAAGTCAGCCATTGTGACATCAATTGCTGTGCCTTCAAAAAAAATAAAAAATTGAGTTTACAACTAATTTGATGAAAAATTTGTTTCATTATGAGCTTTTTAAATATTTCTCGTTTTCAAACAAAATCTATTTAATAATTGAAACAAAAAAAGAAATTAGCCATTGCAGGCGCCTCAGGATTTATTGGTAGGTGGTTCATTGAAAACTACAAAGATGACTATCATATTATTGCCCTTTCACGAAAAAAAATAATCCCTTCAAATTCGGATATCGAATGGAGAACGGTAGATCTATTTTCAATTTCCAGCAGTACCGAAGCGCTTGAAGGTGTAGATTATGCACTTTATTTAGTTCATTCTATGCAGCCCTCTACGCGGTTAAATCAGAGTAATTTTGAAGATACAGATCTATTGCTTGCTGATAATTTCTCTAGAGCAGCTGAAGCCTGTTCGCTCTCTCATATTGTCTATGTAGGTGGTATCCTCCCAAAAGACAATTTAAATATTTCAAAGCATTTACAATCGAGATATGAAGTAGAACGCGCACTAGGATCTCGGCAAACTCCAATTACTCCCATTCGTGCCGGCATTATCATTGGACCCGGAGGATCATCGTTTAATATTGTTAAAAAATTAGTAGAAAACTTACCTGTCATGGCTTGTCCAAGCTGGACAAAATCCAACAATCAACCCATTGACCTAAGGGTAGCCTTAGACTGCATTAATTATACACTTGGCAATTCAAGTTTATATGGCCATCCCATCGAAATAGGAGGAACTCAAATCGTTCAGTACATGGATTTATTAAAATTAACAGCAAAAGAAATGAAGAAAAAAAGATGGATCTTTTCTGTACCTTTTTTTTCATTGGGTATGTCCAAATTATGGGTAGGCTTGTTCAGTGGGTCTAGCCCTAATTTTGTGTCTCCATTGATAGAAAGTCTGAGACATGACATGACGTTGAAAGATCAAGATTTTCTATCCATTTTTCCAAAGTTTACCCTAACTGAAACCATCAAGAGAGCGCTTGATAAATCAGTGATCATCCCAAAAATACCGGTAGGTATAGCCCCCAGCAAAGATAAAAATACCGTAAGAAGTGTTCAAAGGATTGCCAATCCAGGCAAAAAAACCTCTCTTTGGGTGGCCACGCAATATCCAGTTTGGTTAAGTGAGATGTTTGGAAAAATTATTGATTCCAAAGAAAATGAAAAAATATTAAAATTTACCCTTTTAGGCATTCCGTTATTACAATTAGAGTTTATCGAAAACAGAAGCGATAAAAATCGACAGCTTTTTTATATCACCGGTGGTTTGTTATCCAAAAGAAGCAATACCGGCTGGTTAGAATTTAGATCTATTTTAGAGGGTGAATACATCATTACAGCCATTCATGAGTTTGTTCCTCGATTACCTTGGATCATCTACAAATATACTCAGGCAAAAGCCCATTTGTATGTAATGAAACAATTTGAAAAATACCTCTCTTCATTTCAACTTAATACTGAAAAATAAGTTAAATTTCTTTCTTATATCTCATAGCCGATCGCAATATTATATTAATAAATGAAGATGAAACAGACGCAAAATTTCAAAAATCATAACATTTTCCTCAAAGGATTTCATGGCCTCCTCTCTATGGGGATATTGGGACTGGCCGGTGGAGGTGTAAGTTATTTACTTCAAGGAGATGCTGATGCCACTTATCCAGCCTCGCTCTTCATACTGATCTCTTTTTTGTTAACTGTGATCATGTGGTATCTCAGAATATTTCCTTTGAAAGCCCAGGACCGGGCCATTAGAGCTGAGGAAAACCTAAGACATTATGTACTTGCAGGAAAACTATTGCCACCTAATCTCAAAATTTCTCAAATTGTAGCCCTTCGCTTTGCCCCGGATGACGAGTTTTTACCGCTCATTGAGCGAACGCTAGATAAAAATCTAACTCAACACGAGATTAAAAAGGAGATTAAAAATTGGAAGCCCGATTACTATAGGGTTTAAAGAAACCCTGCTTCATAGGTTCATGTAGCTCCATTAGTCTTTTTTTCTACTACAAACATTGCAAAAACGGCAGCTATAAGCAGTGAGATCCCTCCCATCATCAAGGCAAATATAGCCCGTGAATCAAATAGGTTTTTTACGATAGGTCCTCCAATAATCCCACTGATTATTTGAGGGACCACAATGAAGAAATTAAATATCCCCATATAAATTCCCATTTTGATCAAGGGTATCGTTCCGGCCAACAAAGCATAAGGCATAGACAAAATACTCGCCCAAGCAATTCCGACAAAAGACATGGAAAGAATCAACATGATTGGATCTTGGACAAAATAGACTGATAATAATCCGAGTCCACCAGCTGTCAAAGCCATACTGTGTGCCTGTTTTTTTCCCATCTTTTTGGCTATCATGGGCAGTAACAATGCAAAACCAGCAGAAACCGCATTATATACCCCAAAAATTATCCCAACCCAATTGCCTGCCTCATTGAAAAGAGAGGAACTCGTATCCTCAATATCAGTACCATAAATATGTTGAGCAATGGCGGGTGTGGAGTAGACCCACATACAAAATAAACCAAACCAACTAAAAAACTGGACCCATCCGAGCTGTTTCATCGTTTCAGGCATTTGTTTGAAACAGGTAAAGATGTTCATCAAACCCCCTTTTGTTTCTCCGACTTCTTGTAAGTTAAAAGACTGTAATGCAGCGGGACTGTATTCTTTGGTCTTGATAAAAGTCCACAGGATAGCGCCCACCAAAACCACTGCTCCAGAATAAAAACTATAAATAACATTTTCAGGCACCTCACCAGGCAACGCTGATTGTGAAACCCCAAAAAAGTTAACCAAGATGTAAGGCAACCAAGAGCCTACCACCGCACCAATACCTATCAATGTGGCTTGAACAGAAAAACCCGTCGTATTTTGTTCTTCCGGAAGCATATCCCCTACCAATGCGCGAAAGGGCTCCATGGCAATATTAAAAGAGGCATCCATAATCATCAACATACCCGCCCCTATCATGATCGGTGGAAGGGCAACGGCCAAAACGCCCGCATTGGGCATGATGCACAGGGCAATTGCTGCCAGCAATGCTCCTGTCAAAAAAAAAGGTTTTCGGCGTCCAAAGCGCGTCCAAGTTTGATCACTGTAATGGCCTATTATGGGTTGCACGATGAGGCCTGTAATTGGAGCCGCCAGCCAAAACCATGATAAACTTTCAATGTCAGCACCAAAGTTCTGTAAAATCCTACTTGCGTTCGCATTTTGGAGTGCAAACCCGAACTGAATACCCATAAATCCCATACTCATGTTCCAAATTTGCGCGGGAGATAATTTTGGTTTCTTCATATCATAATAAAATTAATTAGCTTTTTTTCTCAATTTCAATGTTTTAGACATTCAATGTATCTACTCCTTGATCCTAATAAACTTTGGACACTCCTTTTAAATCAAAAAAACCCCCATTTTGAAAATTTAGCAAAATGCCTCCTTTAATATTCCGCAAAATAAAAAATTATTTACAAAGACCCCCTAATATTTAATTCAAAAGAAACGATGAAATTTTTAGAATTTATCAAGTAAATTTGTCAATTATTAATTGATCCAAAATCTTAATCCTATGCAATTCAGACCTGGTGTTTTAACTGGAACCGAAGTAACCGAACTTCTTAATAACGCAAACGACAATAAATTTGCCTTACCTGCTGTAAATGTGACCGGTTCTAATACCATCAATGCGGTGCTTGAAACAGCCAAAGCAGTCCAATCTCCAGTAATGATTCAGTTTTCAAATGGGGGCGCACAGTTTCATGCCGGGAAAGGGTTATCCAATAAGGATGAAGCTTCAGCGATTGCAGGTGCCATCGCAGGTGCGCACCACGTCCACCAGATGGCTGAAAGATATGGGGTTTCCGTTGTACTGCATACCGATCATGCCGCGAAAAAATTACTTCCTTGGATTGATGGATTACTTGATGCCAGTGAATTACATTTTGAAAAAACGGGTGCTCCTCTATACAGCTCGCACATGCTGGACCTTTCTGAAGAATCGCTCGAGGAGAATATGGAAATTTCCACGAAATATTTTACCCGAATGTCTCAAATGGATATGACTTTGGAAATAGAATTGGGCGTAACCGGTGGTGAAGAGGATGGCGTAGACAATACCGATATTGACAACTCTAAACTATATACGCAACCCGAAGAGGTAGCTTACTCATATGAGAAGCTAAAAGCCATCAGTAACCACTTTACAGTTGCCGCTGCCTTTGGCAACGTTCATGGCGTTTACAAGCCCGGAAATGTCAAGCTTACCCCAACCATTCTTAAAAATTCTCAAGAATTTATTCAAGAAAAGTTTGGTACTGGGGCTAATCCTGTAAACTTCGTATTTCATGGCGGATCTGGATCCACCACCGAAGAAATAAGGGAGGCCATCTCTTACGGAGCCATCAAAATGAATATTGACACCGACATGCAATGGGCCTATTGGGAAGGCGTAAAGAATTACTATAAAGACCTTGAAGGATTCCTTCAAGGTCAAATAGGAAATCCTATCAGTGCTGATGAACCTAATAAAAAATATTATGATCCCAGAAAATGGCTCAGAGAAGGTGAAAAAACATTTGTGAAAAGGCTCAGCGAAGCCTTTGAAGATTTGAATTGTATCAAAAAAAATGTTTGACTAGGATGAGCTAAGGTTTCAGGTTTATCCTGATCTTTGCAACTCCCAATAAAAAAAGGCACTAAACATAATGTTTAGTGCCTTTTTTTATTGGGCACAACTTTGATGATTCAAAATAAATTATTCAGATAATTTAAGGCATTAATCAACATCAATTTTTGTATTCTTTATAGCTTTGTCATCTTTAAAATTCACTTATCCATTAGACGACGTTTAACATCATGAAAAACATAAACCAAGTATCGATCATTGGCGCAGGTACCATGGGTAATGGGATTGCACATGTCTTTGCTCAATATGGCTTTAACGTAGCGCTTATTGATATTGATGAGAGGCGTCTCAAAAATGGGCTTAAAAACATTGAAAAAAATATTGATCGGCAAATACTTAAAGACCAACTTAAAGATTCAGAAAAGACCTTAATCCTATCAAGAATAGCCCCTTTCAATAACCTCAAGGATGGAGTAGCCTGGGCCAATTTGGTAATTGAGGCCGCTACCGAAAATTATGAAGTTAAAAAAAATATTTTTCAAGAGATAGATGATTCTGCGCCAAAAGACGCCATTTTAGCTACCAACACCTCCTCCATATCCATTACTAAAATAGCGGCAGTCACCCAAAGGGCAGACCAGATCATCGGGATGCACTTTATGAATCCTGTTCCCATCATGAAATTAGTTGAAGTCATCAAAGGCTACGCGACCTCGCAAGCGACCGTCTCAACGATTAAAAAAACGGTCACTGATCTAGAAAAAATAGCAGTTGAAGTCAAAGACTATCCTGGATTTACAGCCAATCGCATACTACTCCCCATGATCAATGAAGCCATATTTACCCTTTTTGAAGGAGTCGCCGGGGTTTCCGAAATAGACGCCGTGATGAAACTAGGCATGGCACACCCTATGGGGCCTTTACAACTTGCCGATTTTATTGGACTTGATGTCTGTCTCTCTGTTATGAGAGTGCTTCAAGAAGGAATTGGTGATGATAAGTACCGCCCATGCCCACTTTTGGTAAATATGGTTGCCGCGGGTCATTTAGGTAAAAAAACAGGTGAAGGCTTTTATAAATACGAGCACCATTCAAAAGATTTTACGGTCAGTAAACAATTTGATTAAAAAAGGAAAAAAAGAAACCACACGTAGAAATTATGCGTTGTAATGGAAGTTTAAAAAATTCAAATCAAAATAATTATCAATGAAAAAAATTCAAATCCTTTGGCTATCTACTTTATTTATGATGTCCTGCAGTGGAGGCAATGAGAAAAAAACAACTTCAGTAACCGAAACAACTGAAGAGATTATAAGCACCGAAATCCCAAAAATAGTTAAAATCAGCATTGAAGGGGATGACATGATGCGTTACAACCTTGACAAAATAGAAGTAAATACTGGGCAAACGGTTGAGCTCACCTTAACCCATACAGGGCAAATGTCAGCCCTTACCATGGGTCATAATTGGATATTACTCGCCTCAGGCACGGATAAAACTACCTTTGGAATGGCGGCAATGAGTGCCAAAGATCAAGGTTATGTGCCTCAGGATATGAAGGGAAATGTTATCGCCGCTACCAAGGTGATCGGAGGTGGCGAAAGTACTTTTATTACATTTGATGCCCCCTCACCAGGCTATTATGAGTTTATTTGTTCCTTTCCAGGTCATTATGGTCTGATGAATGGCAGTTTCGTAGTGCTTCCTTAAATAATATATTGATCTTATCTTTAAGTCATGAAAAGATCAATATTATTGACCCTCTGTGCCTTTAGTCTTTTATCAGCTTGCAAAGATACCTATCCAACTATAGATATGCATACCCAAGAGAACGCTCCCCCTATTGCAGAAAGGAAAGATTCTTTATTAGAAGCGCATGGCAACACCCGGGTGGATCCTTATTTTTGGATGCGGCTCACTGACCAGCAAAAAACAGCTACTGATCCTGACATTCAAACAAAAAAGGTCGTTCAATACCTTAAAGATGAAAACACCTATGCAAATGAGGTCATGAAACCTACAGATAGTTTACAACAAAAGCTATTTGAGGAAATGACTGGGAGAATTCAAAAAGATGATGCCTCGTTACCTTATTTCAAAAATGGTTATTGGTATTATACACGTTTTGAAGAGGCTCAAGAATATCCCATTTATTGTCGCAAGAAAGGCAGCCTGGATAGCCTAGAATCTGTCATACTTAATGTCAATCAATTAGCCCAAGAATATGACTATTATGCAGTTAGTGGGCTTCGCATTAGTAAAGACAACAAGATATTGGCCTACGCTGTTGACACCCTTAGCCGAAGGGTGTACACCTACAAATTTTTAAATCTTGAGACGGGTACACTATTGAAGGATGAAATAACCAATACAGAGCCTGGGGGCGCTTGGTCCAATGACAATCTTACCTTTTACTATACAACTAAAAATGATGTGACGTTATTGTCTGAGAAAATTTGGAGGCATCAGTTAAAAACAGATCAGAAAGAAGATGTCATGATGTATCATGAACAGGATCCTTCTTTTTATATCAGTGTTAAAAAATCAAAATCAGATGATTATATTGTGATCTCATGTCAAAGTACGCTGATCAAAGATTATCATATCCTTTCCGCTCATGATCCAACGGGCGCCTTCCGCCAATTTACTCCGAGAAATGGACCCCACGAATATTCGATTGAGCATTTTAAAGACAAGTTCTACGTCCTCACCAATTGGGAAGCACAGAATTTTAGATTGATGGAAACTTCTCAAGAGGCTACCCAACTTGAGAATTGGTCTACATTGATCCCAAACAATCGGGATACCTTATTAAGCTCAATTCAAGTATTTAGTGAACATTTGGTTATTTCTCAAAGATCCAATGCACTTACTTCTCTCAAGGTAATCCATCAAAAAACAGGAAATCATCATGAAGTTTATTTTGATGAACCCGCTTATGTCATTTACCCCACTACTAATACTGAATTCAATACGACAAAACTTAGATTCATTTATACTTCGCTGACCACGCCCAAAACGACTTTTGAGTATGATATGAATAAGCGAAGCAAAACAGTTCTCAAGGAGACCCAAGTCATGGGGGGACATGACCCTTCCATATATATGACAGAAAGATTGTTTGCCGAAGGACGAGATGGTACGCAGATACCCATTTCTATGGTTTATAAAAAAGGATTGGTCAAAAGTGACCAAAATCCATTACTCCTTTATGCCTACGGCTCTTATGGAAATTCTACCGACCCTTGGTTTAGCTCTACAAGACTCAGTTTATTGGATAGAGGTTTTATCTATGCCATTGCCCATGTCAGGGGTGGCCAAGAAATGGGTCGAAAATGGTATGAACAAGGTAGAATGTTCAAAAAGAAAAACACATTTTATGATTTCATTGATTGTGCCTATCATTTATCTAATGAGGGTTATACCTCAGCTGAACACCTTTATGCGCAAGGGGGGAGTGCAGGTGGTTTATTGATGGGTGCAGTAATCAATATGGCACCTGACCGTTTCAATGGAGTGATTGCGGCGGTACCCTTTGTCGACGTCATTTCGACCATGATGGATGAGTCGATTCCCCTTACCACTGCCGAGTTCAATGAATGGGGCAATCCTAAAAATCTTGAATCTTATGAATATATGCATTCTTATTCGCCCTATGATCAAGTACGGGCACAAGCTTATCCCAACTTACTGGTAACGACGGGTTATTTCGACTCACAGGTACAATATTGGGAACCTGCCAAGTGGGTTGCTAAGCTTCGCTCCTCTAAGACTGATGAAAATTTATTGTTACTCCAAACCAATATGGCTGCAGGACATGGTGGTGCCTCAGGAAGATACCGCAGGTATGAGAGCGTAGCCTTGCAATATGCTTTTTTACTTTCCTTGGAAGAGATCAATGAATGATCTCTGTCAAATATAAGGATCAATTCAAATATACCTCATAACCTGACAGCCAGTCATTTAAGTATCAAAATAGTCAATATGTCAACTACATTCAAATATTTCACTTGTTTAATTATTGTTTTATGTTCATGTTACCCAGCTCCCAAGTTAACGGGCTTCGATCAAGACCAATGGGACAAAGATCTCATTGAATGCCGTACTTATCGCGCGACGCAAGGCGCACCTCTTTTGATCAATCAAAAAGATATCGTACTAGGGTCCAATCAAAATGAAATCGTTGCCCTTCTGGGCAGTCCCACGAAACAGCGCTTAGATAAAAGAAACAGAAAATTCTTTTTTTATCAATTGAACTGTGAAAATACCATTGAATTAAGTATCCGTTTCAATGCGATTGGGGCCGCCAAAGAAATCATGATTATCAATTAGCAGCGCCCTTCAAGGCAGGCTACTCAGTCATTGCTTGATTGAAGCATACGCCTTATTCAAACCTTAATGAATCGATGGGGTCAAGTTTTGATGCTTTATGGGCAGGTATGTAGCCCGACATAAGTCCGACAATCATGCTAGTAATTACACCAAAGAGGACCCAAACCCAAGGAATAATGAAGGAATTGGACCCAATAAGCTTAGCAATCAAATTACCAATTCCTATACCCATAATAATCCCTCCAAGGCCTCCCATTTGACAAATAACCAAGGCTTCAATCAAGAATTGTTGCCTGATTTTATTCGGTGTGGCACCCAATGACTTCCTCAGGCCAATTTCACGTGTTCGCTCAGTCACTGAAACCAACATAATATTCATCAATCCGATGGAAGCACCCAATAAAGTAATAAATCCTATGGTAAAGCCTCCCAATTTTAAGTATCCGGATATTTCATCTAACCTTTCAGCAATAGATTGATTGGCTTTAATTTCAAATGAATTTTCATCAATAGGTCGGTCTCCTCGGATGGAACGCATCAGTCCGGTAGCCAATCCTATCGATTCATCTGCTTCATAAAAGTCATCAATGGCTACGGTAGCTAGAAAACGTAAATTTCGCTCAGAGCCAATGACTCGGGCAGCATTCAAGGGGACAATCACGCGCCGATCAAAATTACCTCTACTTGAAGCTGCTCCTTTAGATTTCAATGTCCCAATCACCCGACAGCTGGCCCCGAAAAAATTAATCTTTTTACCAATAGCACTTTCATTGTCATCGAATAAAAGTGTTTTTATCTCGCTGGTGATAATCGCCACAAGGCTACCACTTTGTATTTCATTGGAAGAAAAATTCCGGCCTTCACTAAGGTCGTATCCATCAATGGCTAAAAAATATTCGTCCGTTCCTCGAATCATTACGTTAGGATTAGAAACCTTAGAACCTCGTTTGATCTCAGCATTTCCTGAAAGCACACTACTCAAGCTTACCATCCCTGATTTTTCAAACTTATTTTTAAACTTTTGTAGTTCTTCAAATTTGATTTTAGTGAAATTTTTTGACTTTTTTCCTCCGGAAGATCCCTTTACTCTTTTGTTGCTGATTGTATAAGTTTTGGAGCCTAAATTAGAAAAGCTATCCTCCACCGATCCCTTTATTGCATCAATCGCCGTGAGAATGCCTACCAAAGAAGTAATCCCGATGGCGATAATAGAAGCCGTTAAAATCGTACGAAGTTTATTTGCTTTGATCGCGTTAAGACCCTCTCCTATATTTTCTAAAATATTCATTATATTAAAATTAAACAGATATCATGGGCTAAATTTGAATACTACATTTTTAGTATACGCAATATGGACACTCGTGTTTAGAATATTGATAAAATTCTTATGAAAAATCTATTTTTGCCCTTTTTGATAGGGCTTTTCTTGAACTTAAATGTGAAAGGCGCTTATCTCTTGATGCCCATGGATGCCTCACAGACGAACCACCTCAAAGCTTATGGGATCACTTATTGGGCTCTCACCAAAGAATTGCCCGTTGATTGGCTCTTAAACTATCGCGGAGGCAGTTTTTTAGTTCCTCACAGCACACTCATACAAAATGAATGTCTGATAAGAAATGTAAGTTTTGAAGTTATTTCTGATGCACAAGTAAATCAATTATTTGAAGAAATCGCTTCGCCCTCTTCGAATATGGATGTGATGAAGCTTGAAAAACATCCCAAAATTGCGGTCTATTCTCCCAAAAGCAAACAACCCTGGGATGATGCGGTCACGCTGGTTTTATCCTATGCTGAAATTCCCTATGAAATCATTTTTGATGACGAAATTATGTTCAATGAGTTGATAAGATATGATTGGCTACATCTGCATCATGAAGATTTTACAGGTCAATATGGGAGGTTTTATAAAAACTATAAGCACATGCCTTGGTATCAGCAACAACAAACTGAATTTGAAGCAAGTGCTCAAAAACACGGCTATGGAAAAGTTTCATTGTTGAAATTAGCCATCGCCAAACGGATAAAGTCTTATGTGGCCAGCGGCGGCTTCTTATTTGCCATGTGCTCAGCAACGGATACGTATGACATTGCCCTTGCCGCTGAAGGATTGGATATTTGTGAGAAGATGTATGATGGTGATCCTATGGATCCTGCGGCCCAGTCAAAATTAGATTTTGAAAGAACGTTTGCTTTTGAAAACTTTCAATTGGTACGAAATCCTTACGAATATGAGTTTTCAAATATTGATAATTCACCCCAAAGTAGAGGCTTGAATGAGCAAAATGATTATTTTACCTTGTTTCAATTTTCAGCAAAATGGGACCCAATACCTACCATGCTCACTCAAAATCATGAAAAAATTATTCACAGTTTTATGGGGCAGACTACAGGATTTAAAAAAGATTTAATCAAAGGAGATGTGTTAGTTTTAGGTGAAACTAAACAATTGGATGAGGCACGCTACATTCATGGAGTGATAGAAAAAGGTTTTTTTACATTTTATGGAGGTCATGATCCCGAAGATTATCAACATTATGTCAACGAAGAGCCCACTGATTTGAATCTGCATCCTAACTCGGCAGGTTATCGCTTGATCCTAAACAATATTTTATTCCCAGCAGCCAAGAAAAAGAAACAAAAAACCTGAGTTTTTTTGGGGATTGTTGCCATGAAAAGATAAAATTATTGCTGGTTATATGAGTAGATTAATGAAATCGATCCGAACGAATCTCTAAATTTTTCATAATCAGTGCCTCTTCATATAAAAACTCTTGCCATCTAATTTCCACTTGAGCAGGGTCCCAGTAAACTTTGGCCAATTCAATGAAATTTCTATAATGTCCTGCCTCAGAGATCATCAATTCATGGTAGAAACTCGTTAATTCTGGATCTGTCAAGTGTTGAGACAACAGCTTGAAGCGCTCTGCACTTCGTGCCTCAATCAATGCGTTCATGAGTAATTTTTCTACTAATTGCTGTTCCCTACTGCCCCCTTTTTTCAGCACAGTCATCAACTCCGAAACATAGACATCTTTTCTGGGAAATCCCAGCGCATAGCCCCGTTTGCGTAAAAGCGCTATGACCCGCTCAAAATGTGACCATTCCTCAGCAACGACGGGGCTTAAACAGTCTACTAAAGCCATTTTTTCAGGATATTGTAGAATCAAAGAAATACAGGAAGAAGCCGCTTTTTGTTCGCAAAAGGCATGATCAACCAAAATATGCTCAATATTTTTTTCCGCTATGTTTACCCACCTCGGGTCCGAAGGCAACGCTAGGCGCAATGTTGTTTTTTCCATCAATTAATCAAAGCTTATCTACCAAAACGCAAGTTATAATATTATAACAAAATATAATATGCTTTTTTATTGAAATTTCAATGATTAGTTATATATATATATTTACTGTAATATGATATATTATATCAATATTTTCATCCAGTTTTCTACCACTGGTAGATAATCGATAGAAAGAATTTCAGATATTTTATAACTGTTAAATAAAATTTTATAACTAAAAATAAAGAAAAAAAATGAAGCACGCTGAAAAAGATAAAATAAATATTTCATTCTATTTAAGGGAAGCCACCACCAAGGAAAATCCAAAAAGAGGGTTAGCGTATGCTTGTATATGCTTCAAAGGGAAAAAACGACAATTCTCAACTGGAATGTATTGTGAAGACTCAGAAAAAGATTGGGTAAATGGAAATTTCAAGGGGTCTAAGTACAGAAAAGAGATGGCTAAAATATGGGAAATTGAAGAGGAGATTTTAGGCTATGATCATACCATGTTCAGAAATGTTGATGAGGTAAAGGATAAGTATAATGGACTTGATGTTCAAAAGTATCCCATGACTGTTTTACAGGCATTTGATTTTGCAATGGAGAAGAAGAAAATTGCAAAAAAATCCAAAAAACTTTATACCTCTCATATTGCAATGTGGGAAAGATATCTTTTAGAAAAGCAATTACCTGATTTTGGAATAATAAATCGCATCCAAGAGCATTAAAGAAATTGGATGTAGATAATTTTAAAGATTGGTGCTATGAATTTACATATCGTACTAAAAGGCAAAGATTAGCGTACCGAACTATTAAAAATAGACTTACGACAACCGCATCGCTGTTAGATTTGTTTGATACAAAACATAATGATTTTATACTTAACATAATTACTAATCCTTTCAGGGGAGTGTTAAGTGAAATAGAATCAGACAAGGGTGTAAAGAAAAAAGTGGGAGAAAAAGCAATTGATTGGAAGTGGATAGAAGTCATTGAAAATCATAAGCATTTGGACTTACACAAGGCAAATCGTAAGGCAAGACAAAGTAATACTCTCGAATGCGAAAGATATCGGTTAATAGCATTAATGATGGCTTATTCTGGTTTGACTTTTGTTGATTTTAGTAAGCCAGATGTCCTGGAAATAAGTGAAACAATGGATGGACCCGCATTAATTGGTAATAGAAAAAAATCAAAAGTACAATATACAATCCCAGTTACTCCTCAGTTAAGAAATGTCATAGACCAATTAAAAGGTAACATGCCCTAGAAACCATTTATTGATGAAAATTATGAATTTACTGATGAAAAATTATATAGGAGTTCATATATGAATTTTTGGGAATACCTACGTGATTTTTCCAAAGAATTAAACTTTAGAGATGATGAGGGAATTTTTAGAGCACATAGATTTAGACATACTTTCGCTATGAGAATGCTGAATCATTATAAAGCCCCACTTTTCGCTGTAGCTAAAATGCTAGGAGATTCGGAGGAAACCGTGAGAAATAATTATGCTGATTACACTGTTTCAACAACATTGTCAGCTGCATTTTCAGCCATAAACTCCAAACAATCAGAGGATACTCAATTGAGAAAATTTAATTAAAATAAGTGTAGTAACTTGACTTATTATAACAAAGAGTATACATTAACCTACTAAAAATAAAATATAATAAAGTAATGGCTATAAAATACAATGATGAAAGTTGAAAAATCTATTGACAAAAAGGCTAGTATTCCATTAAAAAATGATGCTCCCAGTGTCTTAAAAGCGTATGCGAAATACAAGGATCACAAGATTGGAAGGTTGGATAAGAATGGTTATCGTGAATTTGATGGTAACATCAGGTTAATTGAAGTAATTAAAGCCTTGGATTCTAAGGAAAGCCTAGTAGCACATGAATTAGGAGTTTCTGTTTCTGTTGTTTCTGGTATAACCTCACTTGAGAGGACAACCCCTATTAGTCTTGCGTTTATTGGTAAGCTGAGAGATAAAATGCCATTCCTTAACTCTAATTACATTGAATACAATTACAAGGTTGGGCATGATAATCCAAAGATGTTTTCTCGTAAGCTAACTGAGGAGGAAACAAATACTTGGAAAAAGAAAGCAAGTAGTGCCACCAAAATTTCCACCAGTGTACTCATGCCTGCTTGTGATAGATTTGAGCAAGTCCGTAAATCAGCGATGGAGACTCAAGTAGATTTTGCTAATAAATTAGGAGTTGTTAGAGCGACTGTGGTAGCCATTGCTGGTCGTAGACAAAATCCTACTCTAAATCAAATCATAGCCTTGAGTGAAAGGTATGGTGTAAGTATCAATTGGATTGTCACAGGTAAGGGAGAAATGTATGGAGATGGGGATAATGGAAGTTCTGGAACCGCACTAGTCGATGCCAAGAAGAAAATAAGAACGCTAGAGGAAACCGTAGCAAGACAAAACAAGATTATTGACAAGCTCACTGGATAGTTTTTAGGTACATAGTAGATTTTAAAAATAATCTCATGTGAATGGATTTATCTATACAGAGTGTTAGAAGGACTTATTAGGTAGAGATGAAGAAGGATGTATATAGAATAAAAAAGGTTCTAGTTTCCAATGAAATGGCACTTCTACTGAGAAACTAAACAGTATGCTGGAGCTGATATTGAAGAGATTGCGAAGAAGATGAGCGGATGATAGCTCTTGGTCTGCAATCGGTTATTAGGTAAATCTCATGACTATAAGCCTTCGGGGTTATATTGAGTTATCAGCAAGTATGAGTAATGGGAAACCAACCATATACTACAGGGTGGGTAAGTAATACAAAATCAAAATAAGATCTACTCCTTAATCAATCTAGTCGAAAAGCGATCACCTCTCCTATTCTCAAGCTTAATAATATAGACTCCCTCACTGAGCGCACTGACATCAATGCGATTATCCGTAGACCTCATGATTCTTTTACCAGAAAGGCTATATAACTGAGCCTCTTTGAAGTCTGCCATCTTGATGTTAACGATGCCATCAGTTGGATTGGGATAGATCATCTCTGAGGCATCTGCTAGAGATAAGGTTTCTTCTTCATCGACATCAGTTAAGTTGATGGTGAAGGTCGCTGAGTCACTTAAGGCTCCATCTGAGACTTCGATAAGTAAACTAAAGACTGGTGTCATTTCAAAATCTAAAGCGGTACGGTCTGCCACCGTTAATTGGCCTGTCGTACTATCTAAGACAAAAACTTGATCACTATTGCCATTTATGATACTGAAAGTCAAAGTATCTCCATCGGGATCTGAGGCTTCTATTGTTCCTATTACCGTACTATTAGCACTATTTTCTACAAGGCTAAAGGTCGCTGCTGCAATTGTAGGGGCTTGATTTGTAACAATACTGTCTTCATTTACATCTGTTAAGTTAATGGTGAATGTAACTGAATCACTCAAGGCTCCATCAGAAGCTTGTACCAGCAAACTAAATACCGGTGTAATTTCATAATCTAAAGCTGAGCTATCCAATACACTCAATATGCCTGTAATCGCATCCAAACCAAAAGTTTGACCAGTATTACCACTAAGAACTATATAAGATAATGTATCTCCATCAGCATCTGAGGCTTCTATTGTTCCGACCACTGTTCCGATAGGACTGTTTTCTGCAAGGCTATAAGTAGCTGCTGCAATTGTAGGAGCTTTATTTGTACTGGTCCTGTCTTCCTCCACATCAGTTAAGTTAATGGTGAATGTAGCTGAATCACTCAAAGCTCCATCAGATGCTTTTACAAGTAAACTAAATACCGGTGTGATTTCATAATCTAGAGCTGAGCTATCCACCACACTCAATACTCCTGTAATCGCATCCAAACCAAAAGATTGACCAGTATTACCACTGAGAATTATATAACTCAATGTATCTCCATCAGCATCTGAGGCTTCTATTGTTCCAACAACTCTGCCATTAGGACTATTTTCTGCTAAAGTAAAAGTAGCATCTAATAGTTGCGGAGAATATTCTACATTATAGGTCCAATTAAACTGAACCGCAGCAATGTTTTCATTTCCCGCAACATCTTTATAGGTACCTGATGCCACTCCTATTACTTTAACCCCCTCTGCTGAAGGAGTAAAGGTAGCTGTATAGATAGTATCATTTAGGGCTTCAAAAGCACTCATAGTTCCTCCCGTAACAGTAATATCTTCTATTATAAAGTCAGTGATAGCCTCACTAGTAGTAAACGTTAGTGATAAAGCACTATCATTTGAAGTAAAACCATCGACCCCTTCATTAGCGGTAATACTCATTGTTGGTACGGAATTATCTATTATAATGGTTTTGTTTGCTCCCAAAGATCCACTGGTCCCAGGACTAGCAAGAGTAAGAGATACAGCGTTTCCTTCTGCATCCTTAATTGTACCACCGTTTAAGGTCAAGGAACTTGTAGCTACATAATCTAGATCTGAGGTGGTATGGTCTGAAGCCACGGTATAGTTGAAGGTGAGGGTATTAGTTCCACTTCCGCTGGTATAGTCCAATCTGGTTTCGTTAGTACTAGTATTATTGGTACTCCTTTCATAACTAAAGCCACCCAACCTACCTCCAGACCAGGAAATAAACCTCAGGGATAGGTAAATATTTTCTTCGATAAGGTGTACTACGTAAGTTTTTCCAACAGCATTTTTTGGTTTGCCAGTTGCAGATCTAAAGGATTTATAATTTAAAGATGCATAATTTGAAATTTCACCTTCTGCCCACTCTGTTCCCGATGGGCTAATATTTTTATTAGATGCAGACTCTGATACAGTATTATAAATTTGACCCCCTTCGTTGTTAGCCCTTGTGATCCATACTTTATCAGTTATTCGATCTTGATTGGATTCTATTGTTGGATTCGTATTATTCCCTTTGGTAAATATCTTTGAGCTTCCGGTCCATACTGATGCTTGTCCATCTCCTGCAGTCGTTCCATTTTCCTTAGTCTTTAAACTGAGCTGTGGAGTACCTGTAACATTTACTAGCTCACTAAATTCTACAGTAATGGGGATGACATTCCCCA
>Ga0206123_10000699_pt1 | contig 32892 bp, 25 predicted proteins | sample Helgoland_Spring_2_FD_160086 | JGI IMG/M metagenome (GOLD analysis project Ga0206123, IMG submission 160086) | Pelagic subsurface seawater microbial communities from Kabeltonne, Helgoland, North Sea - Helgoland_Spring_Bloom_20160316_1 | ecosystem: Environmental > Aquatic > Marine > Epipelagic ...
CCGGAACACTCGCCGGGTGTGTCGGTCAAGCTGTCGGCCCTGCACGCCCGTTACGAACTTGCCCATCGCGAGCGCGTGCTGGACGAGTTGCTGCCGCGTCTGCAACGGCTGACGCGCCTGGCGGCCGAGCACGACATCAACCTCACGATCGACGCCGAGGAAGCCGCGCGTCTGGATCTGTCGCTGGAACTGTTCGCCTGCGCGTCCGCGGACGCCGAGCTTGGCGACTGGCAGGGCCTGGGCCTCGCCTTGCAGGCCTATCAGAAGCGGGCGCTGGACGTAATTGACTGGCTCGCCGATCTGGCGCGACGACACGACCGGCGCATCATGATCCGGCTGGTCAAGGGTGCCTACTGGGATACCGAGATCAAGCTCGCGCAAGAGGCCGGGCTGGACGGCTATCCGGTATTCACCCGCAAGATCAACACCGATGTGTCGTTCCTCGCCTGCACCCGGCGCATTCTCGACAACCCCGACGCGTTCTACGGCCAGTTCGCGACCCATAACGCGCATACGCTGGCTTATGTGCGCCACCTGGCCGGCGACCGCACCGATTTCGAGTTCCAGCGCCTGCACGGCATGGGCGAAGGGCTCTACGAACAGATCGTGGAGCACGGCGACAACCCGCCGGCCTGCCGTATTTATGCGCCGGTCGGGGCGCACGAGGATCTGCTCGCCTATCTGGTACGCCGGCTGCTGGAAAACGGCGCGAACAGCTCGTTCGTCAATCGGCTGGTGGACGAGAATGAACCGGTCGCGGATATCGTAGCCGATCCGGTGGTCGCCGCCGAGCAGCAGGAGTCCGCCGGTCATCCGCTGATTCCCCTGCCCCGCGACCTGTATGGCGAGCGGCGGCCGAATTCCCGCGGTATCGATCTGACCGACGTACCCGCGCTCGACGCCCTCGCCATCGGCATGAACAGCGCCGACACCGGCGACTGGCAGGCTCGCCCGCTCATCAATGGCGACATTGCCAAGGGTGCAGACAACCGCACGCCCGAATCGATCTGTTCGCCGGCGGACACACAGCGCACGGTCGGCGATGTTATCTGGGCCGAGGCCGCGGATATCGATGCCGCGCTCGATAGCGCGGTTGGCGCCGCCGACCGGTGGAGCGCGACGCCCGGCCGTGAACGCGCGGCCTGCCTGCGCCGTTATGCGGATCTCATGGAAACGCACACCTCCGAGCTGGTGGCGCTATGCGCGCGCGAGGCCGGCAAGCATATTCCCGACGGCATCGCCGAAGTACGCGAGGCGGTCGACTTCTGCCGTTACTATGCCTGCCAGGTGGAAGACGAGTTCTCGGGCGAAACGGTTTTGCCCGGCCCGACCGGGGAACGCAACACCTACCGGCTGGACGGGCGCGGCGTATTCGTATGCATCTCGCCCTGGAACTTCCCGCTGGCCATCTTCACCGGCCAGGTCGCGGCGGCGCTGGCGGCTGGCAATGCCGTCATAGCCAAACCGGCAGAGCAGACCTGCCTGATCGGCGCACGCGCAGTCGCGCTGATGTACGAAGCCGGCATCCCCGTCGATGTGCTGCACCTGTTACCCGGTGGCGGCGACATCGGCGCCCGACTGGTCGCCGACACCCGCGTGGCCGGCGTCGCCTTCACCGGTTCGCTGGCCACGGCCAAGGCCATCAACAAGACCCTGGCCGATCGCGACGGCCCGTTGATCCCGCTGATCGCGGAAACCGGGGGCCAGAACGCCATGATCGTGGATTCCTCGGCGCTGATCGAGCAGGCCGTTGCCGATATCGTCAAATCCGGGTTTCAGAGTGCCGGCCAGCGCTGCTCGGCATTGCGCCTGCTCTACGTTCAGAACGACATCGCCGATACGTTGCTGGAGATGCTCGCGGGGGCCATGGCGGAACTAAGCATTGGCGACCCGTGGTCACTGGCCACCGATGTCACGCCGGTGATCGATGCCGAGGCCCGCGACCAGCTACAAGGCTACGCCGATCGTGGCCGCAAACGGATGCGGCTGGTTCATGGCTGTGCGCTGGGCGAACAGACCCGCAATGGAACGTTTGTAGCGCCCCACGCGTTCGAGCTGTCGGGCACCCGTCAGCTCGGCGAGGAACGTTTCGGCCCCATCGTGCACGTCGTACGTTTTGAAGCCGACGAGATCGATACCGTGGTCGACAACATCAACGATCTCGGCTACGGCCTGACCTTTGGCATTCACAGCCGGATCGATACCACGGTGGAACGGGTCATCCGCCGCATCAAGGTCGGTAATGCGTACGTCAACCGCAACATGATCGGCGCGGTCGTCGGAGTGCAGCCCTTTGGGGGTGAGGGTCTGTCCGGTACCGGCCCCAAGGCCGGCGGCCCGCATTATCTGTATCGCTTTGCCACCGAACGCGCCGTCAGCCGCGATACCACGGCGGCCGGCGGCAACGCCTCGCTGATGTCGCTGGAAAAGGACGAACCGACAGCTAATACGCTTTTGACGCCGGAACCACAACGCTATGCCTGAACCCGTCATGGCCCGCACGGGCCATGACGGGGAAAAACCACGGCGTCACGCTCAGTTGGCCTCGAGCGCCCTGAACTCGCCCGTCGACTGAGTCGCGAGGCTGACGAAATAGATCGCGGCCCATGCGGCAACAAATCCCGGAATGATCTCGTAGACGCCGGGGCCACCGAGAAAACTACTGTTCCAGCCCAGCAGGATCCATACGATCACCGTGGCCGCGCCGGTCACCAGCCCAGCCACCGCGCCGGTACCGGACATGCGCGGCCACATCAGTGACAATATGATCAACGGACCAAACGCCGCGCCAAACCCGGCCCAGGCGTTGCTGACCAGTCCCAGCACCTCGGACTTGGGATCCCCTGCAATAATCGCGGCCACGATACCGACCGCAAGCACACTGATGCGGCCAATCATCACGCTTTCGCCTTCGCTGGCTTCCTTGTGCAGAAACAACCGGTAGAAGTCTTCGGTCAGCGACGAGGACGCCACCAGCAACTGGCTGGAAATGGTACTCATGATCGCCGCCAGCAGCGCAGCAAACAGAAAGCCCGTAATCAACGGATGAAACAGCAGATCCGCCAGGACGATGAAGATGGTTTCCGAGTCCGCGACGTCCAGCCCGTTGCGCACCGCATAAGCACGGCCGAACACGCCCAGGCTGACCGCGCCGATCAGCGAAATCCCCATCCAGGTCATGCCGATATTACGGGCTTTCGGCACTTCGGATACCGATCGTATGGCCATGAAGCGCACGATGATATGCGGCTGGCCAAAATAACCCAGCCCCCATGTGACAGCCGAAAGAAACCCGATGAACGTCAGTCCGCCCGTCCATGACAAGAAGCCCGGATCGATCTGCGCCAGCGTTTCGGACGCCTGGGAAAAACCGCCGCCGTCGCCGCCAAACAGCACAACGGCCGGCATTATGATGAGCGCCAACATCATGATGCAGCCCTGGACGAAATCCGTGAGGCTGACGGCCAGGAAACCGCCGACCACGGTATACGTCAATACAATGAACAGCGTGCCCCAGATACCGATGGAATAATCGCTGGCAGCCGGGAAATTTATGACCTCCCCGAATGCACTCGTGAACAACTTGCCGCCCGCCACCAGTCCCGACGCGGTATAAACCGAGAAGAAAATCACGATGATTATCGCGGAAACAGTCCTCAGCGCCATCGCTCTACTGGGAAAACGATTGGATAGAAACTGCGGTATGGTCAGACTGTTGTCGTAGCGCGCGGTCTGTTCGCGCAGGCGTGGCGCCACAACAATCCAGTTGACGAAAGCGCCGAGGAACAAACCAATACCAATCCACGCTTCGACCAGACCGGAGGCGAACAATGCCCCGGGCAATCCAAGCAGCAACCACCCGCTCATGTCCGACGCCCCCGCGGACAATGCCGCTACGGCCGGACTGAGCTTTCGGCCCCCCAACATGTACTCTTCAGACGAGCCCGTCGATTTACGCCAGGCATAGAAGCCAATGCCGATCATCAGGCTGAAATAAACGACCAGACTGATCCAGATGCCAATTGCCATGATCTCCCCTTGCAATGGTTTCAAGCGCAATCGATAATTTCACAATCCACTCGATCTGTGAAGAACAGCAGGTTCGGGTGCTATCTCATGGAATAAACTCCGGCTTTCCACCCCGAGGCAGCCGGACAAGCATTCATCAACTATCCGCCGGCGATTTTATGCCGGGACACGGGCTATCTGAATATTTCGGGTTCTGATTTGCCCGCCGCGCATCAGAATGATCTCCCCCAGAACGACAGTCAGGCAGCTGGTGTCGGTGAACCGGCCATTCGCCGTCATACGACTAAATTACGAGCACGAATGTTCTGGTCGCGCCTCGGATTACGCGCGCCAGCGCTACGCCGAAGACTGATCCCGACTCCACCCCATTCGAATGCGAGCCGGCGTTTATCGTTGGCGCGGGCCGATCACGACTCGACACCCATCAGATCTTCGATCAGCGCCAGCGAGCGGGCGACCGCGCCGCGGTGGGTTGCCGCGACTTCAGCCGCCGACTGTCCCGCCTGTTCCAGCATGGCCGGCTGATCCAGCCATGCGGCAACCCGACGCGCCAGTTCGCGCGGATTGGCGCAGATGGCTGCCCCGTCCACCGCGACCAATGTGTCGACAACATCCTGCCATTCTTCGATATAGGGGCCGACACACAGCGGCCGGCCCAGTGCCGCGGCCTCGATCATGTTGTGCCCCCCCACGCCGGGCAGCAGACTGCCACCGACAAACACCACATCGGCGGCAGCGTAGAACACCGGCACCTCGCCCAGCGTATCCGCCAAGACAATATCCGTGGCCGGCGTCACCGGCTCCCCGAGGCTGCGACGAGCCACGCGATAGCCACTGCCGGACAACTCCCGGGCCACCGCATCAAACCGCTGCGGATGACGCGGCGCAATCACCAGCAGCGTGTTGCCGTGGGTCTTCAACACACTGTCGTAAGCCTCGACCAGACGGCGTTCCTCGCCGGCGTGGGTACTGGCTGCCACCCAGACCGGGCGTGCCGTGGCCTGCCAATCACTGCGCAAGGTCGCGCCGTCCTTCGTGATCGCCTGTGTTTCCGGCATGTCGTATTTGAGATTGCCCGTGACATGCACCGCTTCGGGATCGGCACCCAGCGACGCGAAACGGCGTGCGTGGCGCTCGGTCGACGCCGCGATCACGGCAAATCGGGCCAGCATGAAACGCATTGATGCAGCGAGCGCAGCGTGCCGGTAACGGCGTTCCGAACGGGCCGACAGACTGGCGTTGACCAGCGCGAGCGGCACCTGCGACTGATCGGCGGCCGCCACGAGATTCGGCCACAGTTCGGTTTCCGTGATCACACCGATGCGCGGATTCACCCGGCGAAAGAACCGCCGCGTGGCATCCAGCGTATCCAGCGGGATATAACGGTAATACACATCGTCGCCAAAACGATGCTGCGCCTGTGCCCGTCCGGTGGGAGTCATGGTCGTGATCAGCAACGCAACGCCCCGATAGCGCTCGCGCAACGCGTTAACCAGCGGCGCAATCAGCACCACTTCACCGACGGATGCCGCATGGATCCAGATCGGCGACCCGGGCACAGCTTCGCCCGCGCCCAGGCGTTCGCGCCAGTGATGACGATAGCCCGGCTCCCGGCGCGAGCGCCAGGCGAAATAGGCGAACACGAACGGCAGCGCTGCCCAGGTCGCCAGACAATAACAGGCGCGCCAGAACATCTCAGTCGGAGTCCGTCACCGGCGCGTCCTGCATGCGCCGGACGATCGCGGTGGTCGAGAAGCCGTCGACAAAATCCAGTATCCGCACCTCTCCGCCGGCCGCGCGCACACAGTCGCCTCCGGCAATATCGGTTTCACTGTAATCACCGCCCTTGACCAGCACATCCGGCACCAGCCGGCAGATCAGGCGCTCCGGCGTATCCTCGGAAAACGGCACCACCCAATCGACCGCGCCGAGGCCGCGCAGTACCTGCATGCGGTGGTCAAGATCGTTGAGCGGCCGGCTCGCCCCCTTGAGACGCCGGACCGAGGCGTCGTCGTTGACCGCCACGATCAGCCGGTCACCGAGCGCGCGGGCGGCTTCCAGATAAGCGATATGGCCCGGATGCAACAGGTCGAAGCAGCCGTTGGTCAGAACCACGCGCTCGCCTTGGGCGCGGACATCGTCGACAAGCGCCGCCAGGGCATCCTCGTCCACTACCCCCAAGTCAGGTCCGCGTGTCGCGCGGGCCGCGCGCTTGAGCTCCGCCGGACTCGCGGTCGCGGTGCCCAGTTTGGCAACCACGACGCCCGCCCCGAGATTGGCGATTGCGGCCGCATCACCGAGCGCCAGACCGGCACCGAGCCCGGCCGCCATGAGGGCGATGACGGTGTCCCCCGCGCCGGTGACATCGAACACTTCCTGTGCCTGGGCCGGCAGATGCAGATGGCCGACGGGCGAAAACAGACTCATGCCTTTCTCGCTGCGGGTGACCAGCAGCGACTGCACATCCAGGCGCATGCGCAGGGCATCGGCCTGCGCAACGAGCGCGTCGTCGTCGGCTACATGGCCGGTGACTGCCTCGAATTCGTGCAGATTGGGCGTAATCAGGCTCGCGCCGGCATAGCGCTGCCAGTCGTTGCCCTTCGGGTCGACCAGCACCGGCACGCCCTGCTCACGCGCGCTGGCGACAAGGCGCTCTATTCCGGCCAGCGTTCCCTTGCCGTAATCCGAACAGATCACGACATCGGTATCGGCCAGCGCCGCGGTATAGCGCTGCAGCAACGCCTCCCGGTCGAAAGCGCCGTCCAGCGCGAAAGACTCCTCGAAATCCAGCCGGATAAGTTGCTGATTGCGGCTCATCACCCGTAGTTTGGAGATGGTGGGATGACTCGCACTTTCCACCAACGCGGTATCCACGCCGGCTGTTTCGAGCATCGACTGCGCCGTATGCCCGGGTTCGTCATCGCCGATCACGCCGATCAAACGCGTTGCTGCGCCGACGCGCGCGAGGTTCAGCGCCACATTGGCGGCGCCGCCCAGTCGCCTCCCCTCTTCGCCGATGCGTACCACGGGCACCGGCGCTTCCGGCGATATACGGCCGGTATCGCCGTACCAGTAGCGGTCCAGCATGACGTCGCCCACAACCAGGACGCGGGCGTTTTCGAACGAGGGAATGGACAGCATAGGCTTTCGCTGTTCAGCTAATTGCCGCATCATACAAAGCCTGCCGCACGCTGTGTAGCGGGCACCACCTCGCTTGTCATGTTTTTGCACCTATGACCTCATTTTCGTTGCAGCGGTTGGTTGCCGGTGGCTGACCGCTCCGACGCATCCTCGCCCTCCCTGTACGCACTGCGGCACTGGCCCAGCTGGGCTGCAATGGGCCTTGGTTGGCTGCTCAGCCAGCTACCCTATCGCCTGCAGATGGCCATCGGACGCGGCCTCGGCAATCTCGCCTACTATCTGGTGCCGGGGCGGCGTCGGGTCGCGGACGCGAATCTGCGCCTGTGCTTTCCCGATCTCGACGACAACGCCCGCAACGCCTTGCTGCGCGAACACTTTCGTTCGGTGGGCATGGGCGCGCTCGAAACCGTCATCTGCTGGTGGGGTTCACCAGCGAAGATAGAGCGTCTGGCCACCATCGAAGGCATCGAAAATCTGGAGGCGGCCGCGGCGACCGGGCGCGGCATCGTTCTGCTGTCTGCCCACTTCACCTCGCTGGAACTGGGCGTGCGCATGGCGAAAAGACCTCTGCGCGAGCTGGGCTATACCACCACCGCCATGTACAAACCACCACACGACCCGGTGGTCGACCATGTCATGCGCACCCGCCGCGAAGCTCATATCGGTGGATCGAGCATTGCCGACAGCGACGTCAAGGGCCTTCTGCGCGCGCTGCGCCGCAAGGATGCCGTCTGGTATGCCGCCGACCAGAAGGCCAATCAGCGCATGGGCGTGCTCGTGGATTTCTTCGGCCAGCCGGCGCGGACCCATGTCGCACTCAATCGGCTGGCGGCAATGGGCAAGGCGACCGTGGTGCCCTTCTTCACACTGCGCCGGCACGATGGCCAGGGGTATCGCCTGATCATCAAGCCGCCACTCGACGACTTTCCCGGCGACGACCCGACAGCGGACGCTCAGCGGATCAATAACTTGATCGAGTCGGTGGTGCGAGAGGCCCCGGCCCAGTATTTCTGGCTGCACCAGCGTTTCAAACGCAAGGGCTTCAATCCGTATAAAAAGACGGACAAGAAGTAAGTGGACTCAACCGTTGGCGAATGCCGCCTGATAACCGCCGCGCAGTGCTGCCCAGTCGGTGTCCGCGAAGCAGAAATCGTTGTCCGCGAGCCGGAACTTGTCCAGCGACCGGCCCAGCCGAGCCAGATTGGCCTCACGCCAACGCCCGGGCGTGCGCAACCGGGCCTTGTCCAGATCGATCAGATGGAAGTTGTCGGCATCGTCCACGAGCACATTGCGGGCGTTGAGATCCGCGTGCCAGACCCCGGCGCGGTGAAAACGCGCCAGCACACTACCCAGCATCTGCCAGGCCGTCGCCGGCACCGGCTCGCGCAGCAGGCGATCGGCCAGTGGTTGCGCACCGGCAATCCGTTCGGTGATGACATCACCCCGGTAGATCACGCCGCTGCGCGCGGCACGCGCCGCCACCGGCGCCGGAACCGGCAGACCACGGGCATGTAACAGGGCCAGAAGACGCAGTTCCATGAGTGAACGCGCGCGCGCCGTGCCCGGCCACAGAAACCGATCGTGATTGATCTGCGCCAGCAGCCCGCCGCGGCGATTGTGCCGCAGCACCCACGGCTGGCCGTCCAGACCATCGACAAACCAGGCCGCGCCACGGCCCTGGGCCTTGCCGGTCAGCGCGTTGTGTTCACGCCACCACTGCGGATCGAACAAACGATCGTCGGCGGTTTCCACACGGTCGCCGTCCCAGACGACATGAGAACCGCCGGCTTGCGCTTCACGCAAGGTCAAACGTAGGTCAGCCAGTCGCCATGATCGTCGCGCTTGCCGCTGACCTGGTCGAAGTACCGGGATTGCAGCGCCTCGGTGACCGGTCCGCGTTTGCCTTCGCCGATGCTGCGGTCGTCGAGTTCGCGCATCGGCGTGACTTCGGCGGCAGTGCCGGTCAGGAATGCTTCGTCGGCGATATAGACTTCATCCCGCGTAATGCGCTTTTCGCGGCACTCGATACCCATTTCCTGCGCATAGGTCAGGATGGTGCGCCGGGTGATGCCATCCAGCGCGCTGGTCAGATCCGGGGTATACAGCACGCCGTCGCGCACAATGAACAGGTTCTCGCCGCTGCCCTCCGAAACATAGCCGTCGCAGTCGAGCATCAGCGCCTCGTCGTAGCCTGCGTTGTTGGCCTCGGTGACCGCCAGCATGGAGTTGAAGTACGGACCGTTGGCCTTGGCCTTGGTCATGGCGGAATTGACGTGGTGGCGCGAAAACGAAGACGTCTTCACCCGGATGCCATTCACGATGTTGTCGTCACCCAGATAACTGCCCCAGGTCCAGGCCGCGACCATCACATGCACTTGCAGTTGACTGGCGTGCAACCCCATGCCTTCCGAGCCATAGAAGATCATCGGCCGGATATACGCCGAGTCCAGGGCGTTTTCCCTGACCGCGGCAACCTGCGCGGCGTTGAGCTCGTCTTCGGAAAACGGGATCGTCATGCCGAGGATCTTGGCCGAACGAAAAAGCCGCCGCGTATGATCCGCCAGGCGAAAGATCGCGGTGCCCTGGCTGGTATCGTAAGCGCGCACCCCCTCGAACGCGCCCATGCCATAGTGCAGCGTATGGGTCAGCACGTGCACCTTGGCCTCACGCCAGTCGACGAGTTCGCCGTCGAGCCAGATCAGGCCGTCGCGGTCCGCCATCGAAGTCATTACCGTCTCCTGTTTCCTATTGCGCGCGTCGACCGGCGGCCTGACGGCCGACCGCCCGTACGGCGAAGCCGGGTATTGGACCACACGCCGGCGTATGTCGGCCAGTGCGGGGGTTCGAAAATTCGGGGCATCCGGTCATTCGGGGGCCCCGTGTTCACCCAGGGCATCCATGTAGGCCGCAACGCCTTCATGCACCGACTTGAATTCACCGTCGTAGCCGGCCGCGCGCAGCGCGCTCATATCCGCCTGGGTGTAGCTCTGATAGCGCCCGACCAGCGACTCCGGAAACTCGATATAACGTTTGGCACCCTGACCGTGCCAGTCGATCACCGCGTCGGCGACATCGTTGAACGTCTGGCTGCGGCCGGTACCGCAGTTGAAGATCCCCGAAACCTCGGGGTGATCCAGCAACCAGAGATTGACGGCCACGCAGTCAGCGACATAAATGAAATCGCGCCGTTGTTCGCCATCGCCATAGCCGTCACAGCCCTCGAATAACCGACACTCACCACTCTCGGCAACCTGTCGCGAGAAGTGCCAGGCCACGCTGGCCATCTTGCCCTTGTGCTGCTCGCGCGGGCCATAGACATTGAAATATCGCAGCCCGGCCACCTGCGAGTCGACCCTGGACGCCGTCGCGCGCACGTGCTGATCAAAGGCGAACTTGGAAAACGCATACATGTTCAACGGCCGCTCGGCAGCACGCCGCTCCACGAAATCCGGCCCCATCCCGTACACCGACGCCGATGAGGCATATATGAACGGCACACCGCGTGCCACGCACCAGTCGTACAGGCTCTTGGAGTAGCGGTAGTTGCGGTCCATGACATAGCGCCCGTCCCACTCCGTGGTTTCCGAACAGGCGCCCTGATGGAACACCGCTTCGACCTCGCCCAGCTCCTCACCGCGCTCTACGCGCGCGAGCAGATCGTCGTATTCCAGATAGTCGCTGAAATCGAGATCCGCCAGATTCAGACACTTCTGACCGTGCGTCAGATCGTCGACCAAGAGTATGTCGCGCACACCGCGGGCGTTGAGCCCGGCCACGATATTGCTGCCGATGAAGCCGGCGGCGCCGGTTACGATGATCATTGCGGGTGCCTCCGGGATTGGGCGTTATTGCGACGGCGAGGCTCGGTATTGTAATCACCATCGCCCCATGCGACACCGAGGGTCGGATACCAGTTCAGATAACGCTCGGCCATGGCGCCGGCAGTATACGCCTGCGCCCGGTTGTTGCCTGTAGCGGCCAGTCGTCGGGCCAACTCCGGATCACCGCGCAGACGCCGCAGCGCCGCAGCCAGATCGGTCGGGGCACGCGGGGGTACCAGCAGACCGTTGACCTCGTGTTCGATGATTTCTGGAATGCCATCGACATCGCTGGCCACGATCGGCAGACCGCAGTGCATGGCGTCCAGCAGGGTCGAGCCGAGCCCCTCGTGTACCGAGGGGAAAGCGAACATATCGAAGGCCGCCAGGTAATCCCCGACGTTATCGACATGGCCGGCAAATCGGATGGCATCGCAATCGCCAGCGGCGCGTCTGAGCATCGCCTCGTCGTCACCCCTGCCGACCAGCACGAAACGCCAGCCGTCATCCTCGGCTGCGAGCTCACGCGCCGCGGCGATCAAGTCGAGCTGGCCCTTCTGGCTATCGTCCAGCGCGCCGACATGTCCGACTACGCAGGCGCCGCCGAATTGTTGACGCAAGGTAGCGGCTGCGGCCGCATCCACGGCGAACCCGCCGGCCGCACTCGGAATACATTCAGTAGTCAGCCCGGGCAGGTAGCCTTGCATCACGCGTTCGATCGCGCGCGACAATACGGCCACGCCCCGCGCCCGGCGATACATCTGCCGCGTCAGCCAGCTTTTACCGGGCCGGTTGTCCACGCGCCGCGTGATCACGTAGTCGCAGCCGACCAGACGATGGGCCGCGTGCGCGAAATGGGCGCCCTTGCCGTCGTGAGCATGGAGAAAATCGCCCTTGACCTTGCCGACGTGCAGCGCAAACGGCTTGGCGATGGGCACGCGCTCCAGATTGGGCACATCGGCCAGACGATCCAGCAATGGCTGTCCCTGGCGCACAATCACACGCTGCGCCATACCCCGATCGGCCAGCTCGCGCATCAGTAGCTCGGTCTGACGCTCGCCGCCGCGAAAACCACGCGCCAGGTTGATGTGGGTCAGTCGCGTTGCAGGGTTCGATGTGCGCCCGGATATCGTGTTCATCCTTTACAACTCCCCTTGCGGACCCGGTGTTGCCGACGGCGGACGTTGCTCACTCGTCCAACCACTCACAGAAATCGACAACCGCGGTCGCAGCCAGACAGTCACCAAGCCGGGTGCTGCGCATCTGGCCCGCAAACACATGTGCGAAAGCACGCCATTCGGTGATCGTAACGAAATCGAGCGATGTTTCCCGTAGCTGTTTGAGCGACGAAACCAGACGCCTGCGCGCAAGCCGCGGCCGTACCGAATAGCGCAGATCGTTGTCGATCCATATCAACGCGCGGATGCCCGGTTTCGCGACCGCTGTTTCGTCACGACCTCGCGCCTGCAATACGTTTTCGAAATGACAATCCTTGTGGTGATAGCCGTTGCGATAGATGGCAGCAAGATCCGTAGCCACCTGGCCTAACAGCGCCGCGCGCAACGCCGGATCGCCCGTGTTGCGCAAGACCACACGCAGCGTGTCATGGGCAGGTAACTGCCGCATGAAAAGAATCGATTCCAACCGTGCCCACGGTGCCACCGAGACACCAAACCCCAGCAGTTCGGCGGTCGTCAGCCCCAGTCGTTGCATGATGCGGTTGGCCGATATTTCGCGTTGTGCCTGACATGCCCAGTATTTGCGCACATTGTCGCGCGGCGCGGTCTTCGCCCAGGAAAGCTTGCTCACCAGAGCCTCCCGATCCGGGTGCCACCAGATACGTGTATACGTACCTTCATACACGGGTTCGGCCCGCGCAAAATCCGGGAGCTCCGGCACCAGCGCGGAATCCAGCCACCACAGGCCGTTAGCGCCGAGCACACCGCGACGCAGAATCATGGACACCCGCGTGCTCGACCGCGTCGCTTTACGGCGTCGCTACTCAGCCTTTCGTGCCCGCCGGCGTCGATCAACGACATGCCGCCAGGGCGTGTTGACGTTTCAACCGGCGTTGCAGCGCTTGACCGCAGAATAACTGCGGCCGGCGCCCTGCGCTTTGGCTGACGCGATTCTGGGCCGCAAAGCAGAGTCGTATGGGAGGTCAACACGCCCTAGCGAAAACCGTCGTAGAAATCGAGCAGCTCGCCACGCATCCGCTCGATCGAATAGCCCTGTGCGATATTCTCGCAAATGGCGCGCGCGCGCTGGCGTTCGGCCTCGCCCCGGTTGGCAACTTCGGTCATGGCATCGCCAAATCCCGACACGTCCAACGCGTCCAGCGTACATCCGGTTTCCGGGCCGGCCAGCATCGAAAGCGCTGCTCCCGTGCGTCGCGACGCGAGCACCGGCAATCCAGCCGCCATCGCCTCCGCGATGACAATGCCGAAAGCCTCATAAAGCGCGGGATGTATCAGTGCGTCTGCCGCCCAGAGGTAAGGCCGCACGTCGTCCCGGATACCCATGAAATGCACGCTTTTACCCACCTTGTGCGCGCGTGCCAGACGCCGGTATTGCCGCATCCGGGTATCGCGTCCGATCACGATCAGATGCGCCGGCTCGGGCACGTGTGCCAAAGCGGCGATCGCTGTAGCCAGACCCTTGCGCTCGAATCCCGAGCCCACAAACGCAAACACGGGCGCGTCATCCCGAATAGCCAGACGCGCGCGTGTATCCCGGCCAATGCCACGCGCGCGTTCGTCACGCTTGAAACGAGCAACATCGATGCCGTTTTCGATCACCGGCAGCCTTGCCCGGCAGTTCGGAAAATTACGCTCGATATCGTCCCGCACCATGGGCGAGTTGCAAATCACCGCTTTGAGCCGGCCACTGGCATACATCTGGCGCTCCATGCTCAGTTTTTCCCGGTGATACGAACCGAACTGGCGCCACCAGCGCTTGAGCGGGGTCGCGGCACGTCGCCGCTGGGCGAGCCATTCGGCATGCACCCCGCCATCGGCACGGAAAATATCCGCCTGCGGCAAGTGGACCTGAGACTGCACAAAATCCACCGACAGCGTGCGCAATTGCCGTTCGAGTGCGTGCGCAAAAGCCTGCAATCGCCACCGGCGGCCAACAGCGAAAGGCCGGCACTCGATAACCCGCACATTCGGCGGCACCGATCCGCCCCAGCGACGGGTCAGAACGATCCATTCAACGTCGTCTTCGGCCAGCGCATCAAAAATGCTTGAGGTAATACGCTCGGTGCCACCATCACTGCGGTAGCGGTTAAAAATCAGCCCGATTCGAATGGTCATGCCTGCGCTCTTTCGTTTACGGGTGCATGGCGTTGCACACGACACACCGCCACGCGGCCGAATCCGGCTGACTCGACCGCCGTCCTCGAGGATATCTACCATGCAGGCGGCTGGCGGCCTGTCATTGTCAACCGACCGCGGTGATATCCACGCTCAAATATGTATGTACCAATTATTGCATGCCACGCATACATCGGAGACCGTATTTATTACCGTATTCCGTACTCTGCGGCGTGGGCTCCGCAATTGTAAAATTCAGCGAACAAGATCGCGCTTCTCCGCACAGCCGACGGCAAACCCGGCAATTGTATCCAACAGCTGGCGTTCGCGTGCACGCGCGTTCACAGTGCGACGGATCGGGCCGGCACCAGCCCCACACGGCGCACTCATGAATACAGGGTCTCATGGATCACGAACCAAAGCGCATCACGTTCTTCCTGCCACATTTCCCGGAGGGCGGCCAGGAACAGGTCACGTTGTTACTGATGACCGGCCTGGCCGAGCGCGGACATCACGTCGAGCTGTTACTGGAACGCCGGGAAGGCGCCTACCTCGCGCGTGTTCCGGTTATGATCCCCGTGCGCGAACTACAACGGCGCTCACGCTGGAGCGGTTATCGGCGTTTCCTGCCCGGCTGGCCGCGCGAGGCATTCAGGCACCTGCGCGGCGCACTCGGCCTCGGCCCACGGTCGATTCCGCTGCATCGTTTGATTGGACTGATCGATTACCTGGAGTCCAGCCGTCCCGATATTCTGATCAGCGCCCACGATCGCGCGCCGATTCTCGCGCTATGGGCCGCCGCCATCGCGCGCCATCGCGTAGCAACGATGATCGTCGAACACAGCCTGTTCTCGTACAACCTCGCCGCGGCCCGTAGCGGTAGTCGCAGCTACGCCATCATGCAGCAACGTCGCGCGCTCATGCGCCGACTTTACCCGGACGCCGACGCGCTCGTTGCCGTTTCCCAAGCCGCGGCGATCGACCTCGCGGATTGCCTGGCCCTGCCGCGCGATACGGTGCAGACCATCTACAACCCCGTAGTCTCGGCCAGCCTGTCGACACGTGCGCAAGAGCCTGTACACGACAGCTGGTTCGCCCACGATGCGCCGCCGGTCATTCTGGCCGCTGCGCGACTGGCGCCCGAAAAAGCTCTGAACATACTAATCGACGCCTTTTCGCGCTTACTCAGCGAAGGTCACAACATACATCTGGCCATTCTCGGCGAAGGCCCCGAACGCGAAGGCCTTAACCGTCAGATCGCCGAACTCGCACTCGACAGCCGGGTACGCATGCCCGGCTGGGTCGACAACCCCTATGCCTGGATGCGCCATAGCGCGCTTTTCGTGTCCTCGTCCGCATTCGAGGGCCTGTCCAATACCTTGATCGAAGCCATGGCCTGCGGCTGCCCGGTGGTCTCTAGCGACTGTCCGGGCGGGCCGCGCGAGATTCTCGACGACGGAGCTTTTGGGCGTCTCGTGCCGGTCGGCGACGCCGCCGCACTGGCCGAGGCAATGGCACACACGCTGGCAAGCCCTCCCTCACCGGAGCGGCTGCGCACCCGGGCCGCCGATTTCTCGGTCGAGCATTCTGTCGATACCTACGAGGCCAAAATTCAGCGCATCTGTACTGAACTGCGGCCCTGATGACGCAGTCAAGCCGACCGAAAACACCGACTCGACGCTGACGACGCGGCCCAACCGCGAATACGGGTTGGCAGTTCGCGCATCGCGACTGCGCGAAATCCGCCAGATGCGCGCATTCAGCGGGTCCGCGTCACGACGCTCGCGCTTTTTGCGGACACCCGCGCGAAGCCCCGCGCAAGAAAATCGCGCTGGCAGCGCGCCCGTACTGCCTGCTCCTCGAGCCGGTCGGCATCGTCCAGAACCAATATCGCGTGGCCGCTAACCGGCGCCGCCGCGATACGCCTGCTTGCGATCGCGTTCGCGCATGCGGAAGGTCTCCCACGCCAGATCGCGACGCGGTATATCCAGGCGCCGGATGACGGGAACCTCGCTGCGCCAGCCATGGGTTTCGGTGACATAAGCCCGACGATAGCCGGCATCAGCCGCCGCGCGCCGCACCCGCGCGTCGGTGTCGCCGAACGGATAGGCCAGCGTGTCGACGCGGTGGCCGAGCCAGTCTTCGAGCCGGCGGCGCCCGGTGACGAGTTCGGTTTCGAGCTCGGCGTCCGTAGTGTGGCGAAGATCCGGATGACTGACTGTGTGGGCGCCGATGCTGATCAACGGGTGTGCATCGAGTTCGCGCAGCTGATCGACGCTCAGGTAATCGTCGGTCAACGCCGGCGCATCCAGGCCGTAATCGGCCATGATCGCGTCATGGCGCGCCCGGCGTTGCGCCACCGTCAGGCGCTTGAGGCGCGCGTGCAGCGTGTCGTAAACAGCCCGTGGGTTGTCGATCGCGGGCGACAGCCAGTCGGCGACCGATGGCCGCCGCCAGTCGCTACTGCGCGCCACCGCACCGGCCACACGCGCCAGCAGCGGCTCGCTGCGATCAATGAAGCCGGTGGTCACGAACACCGTCGCTGGCTTGGCGTATTTTTCCAGGATCGGCAGTGCAACGGTGAGGTTGTCAGCGTAGCCGTCGTCGAAGGTAATCCGAGCCTGGGCGTGGTGGCGGTGCAGAAACTCGTCGAGATTGTCGGGATGCACATGGGTAATGCGATCCGAGCTGATTTCGGGCGCCGACAGGGGATCGGCGATTCCGTGGCCGTAAAAGGTGCGGCGATAGCGTGAGCGGATGCGTGTCATGGATAGTCAGGCGTAAGAAACAAACATGCGTGTGACTGAACTCTCAGCGTGTAGCGCGGCATTGAGCATATAGCAGGTGTTCGGCGGAATGTCCCTTCAATCGGCAGTCCCAGTGGGGCATACCACGCTCGCGCGGGTGAACACATGCCATCTGGCCACGGCGCGCGCCTACGCAAACCTGCCACCCATGTCCACGAATCCCTTGACCGCATCAATGAACGTCGAGATGTAGCGGTCGAAGGAAAACGTCTCGCGTGCATGCGCTGCCGCAGCGGCGCTCATTCGGGCATGGGCCAAAGGATCGGTGACAATGGCGGCCACGGCCTCCGCCAGAGCCTCGGGTCTCGGGAAGGCGACCGGCCTCAGGGCGTCGGTATCCGGATCGTAAACCTGTTTGGACTGCATCGCCGCGCGCGCGCCACCAAAGTGAAGATAGCGCTCGTAGGGCTGGTCGGCGGCCACTAACAGACCCGTCTCCCGATGGCGAATGGTCTCGGCCATGCCGTCCACGCAAGTGGCCACAACCGGCACGCCGAAAGCCTGGGCTTCGATGGTGACGTTGCCCAATGGCTCCTGCAGCGCAGGGTGCAACAGCACGTCGACCGAGCGATAGAACGCCGGCATGTCCGGCACCATTCCAAGAAAACGAACCCGGGACCGCACACCAAGCGTCGAGGCCAGCTCCTCCAGCCTGGTCCGGTCGGGACCATCGCCGGCCACATCCATCACGCAATCCACCCCGGCTGAGCTCAAGTGCTTCAGCGCATGAATCGCCAGACACACGCCCTTTTCCGAGGTCAATCGCGCCGCGACGCCGATACGCGGACGCTGGCCCGGTGGCGTTTGTTCCGCGGCCTCATCGGACCCGGCGGCGGCCATGACATCCGGCCGAATACCGCCGAGGCAGACCTGCGCCGGTCCGTCGTAGCCCCACTTGAGCTGGAGCATGCGCATCGAGGCATGGGTATTGCATATCGCGCCACGCATTTCGCGCATGAACCGTTGTGCCGCACGTGGCGAGTGCTCGAACCACGCGCCACCACCTTCGCGATAGACCAGCGGCGCCGCACTACGGCGTGCGGCCCCGGACACCAGGTCACGCGCGAAACCGCTCCAGGACAGGATGACGTCGGCGTTTACACGCGTGATCCGCGCGGCCAATACTCGCTGGCGCAGCGCCGCCGGGTAACGTGGCAATCGCAAGCGTCCGATACGCTTGAACGACACCGCCGTATCGATGAACGGCAGGATATCCGGTACCAGCACCGGGTGGATGTTACTGCCATAGACCAGATCGTGATCGAAAGCGGCCTGCATGTCGGCGTGACCAATCAGCGACCGGAATTGGTGCTCCACGCCGGCGGGCACGTCGAGATTGATTCGGTGTAGCAACCGCATCGGTCGCCTCCAGTGAAACCTGAAAATACCTGCGATGACAAAGCCCCTGCCCCACTGCGGCCCACCGATCAGCGCTCGATCGCCGACAGGCGCATTATGGCTTGATCGACCGCCGGCCCATAACCGGCCACCATGAATCGTTCGCCTACATGCCGCAATCCGGCATGACTCGCACGATGATAGATCGCATCGGTGTCGATCAGCGCTGCGACCGCGCCGGCCAGCCGGTCCGGCGCCGGCGCCCGAGGCCGTACCAGATCGTCGCCTTGCGGGTCGTAGACCCACTGGACGCCGATATCGGCGTTGCCTCCGAGTTCGCGCGCGTAATCAGCCAACGACCATTCGGGCACCACCAACGCTGACGCGCGCGCATCAGCGGCGAGCGTTTCCGGCAACCCGTCGACAGCCGTGACAACCACCGGACATCCGCGCGCCTGGGCCTCGATGCTGGTCCGCCCGAATGGCTCCCGCAGAGAGGCCACGAGCATTACGTCGATCGCATCGTAGAAAGCCGGCATGTCCGTGACCGCCCCCTCGAAGCGCACCGCGTGAGCCAGCCCGAGACGCCGGGTCTCGGCGTGCAACGCCGCTTCGCATTCTCCCGTGCCGGCAATGGCCAGCCGCGCGTCGATACCCCGTTCGTCGCGCAGCACCTTGAGCGCATGGAGCGCGAGCCGATGGCCCTTCAACTCGATCATCCGCCCGGCGCTGCCCAGCCACAGCGGCCGGTCACGAGGCGGCGCCGCTCGCGCGGCCCCATCGGGTAATATCGCGTCAATCGCACAGTAGACGCGTGCGGTCGGACCATTCCAGCCCCAACGTAACGCCAGCATCCGCTCGGCGGCTCGGCTGTTGGCGATCACGCCACGGGTTTCATCGAGGTATGCGCGTGCGTGGCGAACATTCGGGCGCCAGGCCTGGCCATGCTCGTAGTGAACCAGGGGCAAATGCGCGTGCCGCGCGATATCCACGATCTCTCGATTGCCGATGCTGTTCCAGCCGACAAGCGCGGCCTCGTCGCCTCGAACGACGCAATTCACGGCATTGCGGGCTCGCAGACCGCGGACAGTGCGCGGCAAACGCAGACCGTGCCAGTACCGCAACTGGCGACGCGAAATCGCCCGCAGCGGCGGCTCGACCGCCGCCGCAAACCGAGGATGGATGTCTCCGCCCACGATGACGGTGTCCGCCGCATTCAGCGCCCGACGATGCGCCGCGTACTGCGCGAAGGAGACTTCGGCGCCCCCCACAACGTCCAGATTGAGGCGGAATATCACCGATTGCTGACGATCGCCATTTACACGCAATACAAACTACCTGATGCTGCCTTGCCCATTAAGAGGGCAATCCCGTTAGCTGAAAGGGCGTCACAGGCATGTTACACCGAGAGAGAATGATGGCTCGAGAAAAGGTCTTCTGTATTGGGTTCCATAAAACCGGGACAAGCACGTTAGCGGAAGCTTTGCGGCATTTGGGATATCGCGTGACAGGACCAAATGGGGTTCGTGATCCGGACATCGAACACAGTATGCTACCTATGGCTCGACAGTTAGTAACGCGATTCGATGCGTTTCAAGATAATCCATGGCCCATTCTTTATAGAGAAATGGATGACGAGAATCCAGATAGTAAATTTATTCTTACAATTAGAAGTTCAGAAAGTTGGATTAATAGTCAAGTAAAGCATTTTGGTTACCATGAAACACCCATGCGTAGGTGGATATACGGGCAAGGATGTCCACAGGGTAATGAGTCGCTGTATATGGATCGTTACGAACGACATAATCGAGAGGTAAGGGAGTATTTCAAGGGCCGCCCAGATGATCTTCTTGTTCTAAGGCTTGCCAATGGGGATGGATGGTCTAAATTATGCCCATTTCTGGGCATGGACATACCGGATATCGCCTTCCCTCATGAAAATAAAGCTTCTGATAGGGAAAAAAAGATGAACGTTTTTGTTAGAAGCAAAGAAGCCGCAAAGAGTATAACAAGGCGCTGCAGTAGACGCCTTACCCGCTGGCGCGGCTAAGGCTCCCTCCGCGCTGCGCGCTCCGGCGCCACTGAGCTTAGGCGTTATATTAAGACAGCCTGCGCAAGCCGCGCCGGGTTGGAATAGACCGGATCGCGCGATGGTCGATACAACACAGGACTTGATTCAGCGAATTATTCGTTCGACCCGGAGGCATCGGCCCGGCTATCGAGATAACCCCGCAAACGCCCGGCGCGCACCCGCCATTGCCAGCCGTACTTGAGCCGGAAATGGCGCGGGCCCAGCGCGAACGGCGCAAAACGCAACCAGGCACGCAAGGCCCCGATCCAGTAGCGTAACGGCACGCCCGCGACGTACAGACCGCGCCGCGTCCGGCCATACGTCAACGCCATGCTGCGCCCCCAGAGATAGGCGCGGGCCCAGACGGCTTCGACGGTCATCTGTTCGTGACGCACGCGATGCCGAGCCCCGGCCGCTGGTACGTAAACGTACGGCCAGTAGCCCAGTCGGGCCAGCCGATACTCGAACTCGGTCTCATCGCCCATGAGGCGATGCGTTCCACCCGGGCCGAGTCGTTCGTCGAAGCGATGATCACCGATCGCAGCCCGACGTATCGCCATGTTCGGCCCCAGCGGCACGCCGGTGGTCAGACCCTCATCCGCCCGTGGTGCGTAATAGGCAAACATCGGACTCTGGCGTACATAGCGCTCGTCCTGCACCCAATCCGGCGCGTCGGCGGGAAAAACCGGAATAATCGGCCCACCGAAGATGGCATGCTCCGGCCATCGGGCCGCGGCGTCGACATAAGCCTGCAGCCAGTGCGGCCCCAGGTCCACATCATCGTCGATGAATACGACTAAGTCTTCGCTGACCAGATCAAGTGCTCGGTTAAGCGCTCGCGGCTTCCCTGCCACAGGTTCGCAGAGCGCTTCAAGCGACAGACGCGGATCCGCGGAAAAACGTTTCAAGACAGCGAGTGTCTCATCGGTACTGGCATTATCAACGGCCAGAACCCGCCAGTCGACATTAACAACCTTTTGACAGGCTAGCTGCTCCAGCGTATTACCCAGCGATCGCGCTCTATTATGGCTGGCCAGAACAACTGCGGGCTGTGTTCTAGTTGCTTCAGAATTTCGGTCTGGCATAAATCGAGCGCAAGCCACAATAAATTAAAAAACGCCACCAAACATAATTTTTATAATAATTTCAACGACCTATTACCGCGACGCCAATATCCGGGCCGATCTCCGCCGCGCACGCCACTTCCCGGCGCGAGACAATATCTCGCCATCCGGAGTAGCATCCGGGGTCTGAAGATACGATACGTTTATCGTACCAGCGTATGTCATCCAGCAAAAGAATCGAGCCTGTATCAAGACTAGGCAATATCTTTTCAAAGTCGGACACATAAATCGATCCATCGTGCGCGGCATCATGAAAAACAAGATCGACAGATTCGACTAGATCGACAATGGCCGGTATACGCGAGTCCGAGGTACCTTTATGGCAATCGACACGCCCAGGAAACGTGGTCTCGAGAAATTGGCAAGCAAGCGAGAATTGTGGCTCCATCGGCTCTATTGTATGCAGGTGAGCATCGTTTCTATAGCGTTCGCAGGCTGATAGTAAAAAAGCTGTGGACATTCCGTAGGCCGTACCCACCTCCAGCAAAGTGCGCGGACGAAACACCTTCACTGCGTTGTATAACAGCCGGCCCTTGTGCGCGAAACTGGACGAAATCCCGAAATGCGTACCGACGGTCATCCCGGCATCATTAAAAGTGCCTGCATGGCCTAAAAACTTGTTGTACGCATCGATGATGGTAATACCATCCGCCCCCGAGATCGGACTATGACCACCCTGAACCTCCGATAGAAAATGCTCAAACTGAGCAGAAACATGACTTTTTGCGGTTTCTTTCTTTACGCGTCGAATGCTTTTCCTCTCTCGCCTGTACAAATCAAAAGCAACTTCGGCAAGTCGTTCGGGACTACTCGTTTCCGCGACTTCGGTACGCGTCAACAAGCGCTCTACAAACGGCGCGATCTTATCCCGCTCCCAGGCTTTCGCGTTACGCCGCCGCAACTTTTTTCTGCGCAAGCGCTCTGTTAATTTATTTTTCAAGTCCTTCATATAAATTCGCGATCCTAAAATGGGCACATAAGATGATTTTCAAACTAGGCGCCAACTATTGTTTTTACGCCAATAGGCTAGCACGCAAGCTGTTCAAACGACTTCTCCATTAACAGCCGCGACGACCGTGACCGGTTAACATGATTGCAAGTTGACATGGAACTCGGCGGGCGAACGCGCGTTCAGACACTGCGGAGCCGGTAGTCCAATCGCCTGCCTAGACTGCAATAGCTGAATTGCACGATAGCCGAATGAACTGCGTGCCGCATTGAGTATCGCGCGCGTCGCGATCAACGCTATAATCGCCCAAACGCTCTTCGCCTCATCCAACCACGGATGAAGTGCACTATCCGCCATTCAAGAGTTCGTTGTGCGTTATGGCAGGCAAACCTCTCGGTAACGGGACTGCGGCACCCAATCGCCGCGTCACCGTATTTATCCCCGCTTATAACGTAGAGGCTTACATCGCCGAGGCTATCGAGAGCGTGCTCGCACAAACATTCACGAACTTCACGTTGCTGATCATCGACGATGCATCCACGGATAATACATTGTCCGTCATCCAAAGCTACACGGACGACCCACGACTGCAAGTCGTCACCCACGAACAAAACCTTGGCCGTCCGGTTACTCGTAATGAGGGATTGGATCTTGCACGCACTGAATTCATTGCCTTTCTCGACGCAGACGACAAATGCACGACGCAACGATTAGCCAGACAGGTCTCATATCTGGACAGCCACATCGATATCGATGGCGTAGGTAGCTGGAAGACGTGTATCGATGAAAAAGGCTGCCCTGCACCCGAGGGCGTTCGCAAGTATCCACTCGGCCATCACGAAATCGCCTGCCAGATGCTTGTTGAATGTCCGATAGGCCAGACGTCCCTCACGATGCGCTTAAACGCATTTGCGAGATACCGCTATGATGTGGAGTTCGTCGTTGCGCAAGACTATGAACTCTGGGCCCGCATGATCGAGACGTGCCGTTTCGCAAACCTGCCCGAAGCATTGACCTATTATCGTCAACACCCAAAACAAAGTAGCAGCACCAAAAGTCATACCCAGAGAACCATGGATCTAGAAATTTACGGCCGGCAAATTGATAGACTTGGCGTACGAAACGCTACACACGACCTACTCATGCACGAGCGGTTTTTCAAATTTTCAAGCCGCGACTCCGTGCTTGAGCACACAGGCAAACCTCTGGATATCGAATATGTACGCTGGGCGAGACGCTGGCTGGGTGCACTTCGTGAGGGGAACGCAAAAAACCGAATCTATCCAGAACCGGAATTTTCTCGGACGCTATCCGCGCGATGGTTATTCGCGGCCAGAAAAGCCGTTAGAAACAGCGGACCATGGCTCGTTGCGCTGGAATTGATAAAATGCAAACTTACGCTCGTCGCGTTAATCCATCCCGCGCTGCAATTCAAAAAAACTTAACCACCATCATGATCGGTTATCCTTTATCTCACAGTTACTTCACGGCATGAGTATTTTCGGAAAATCGGCCAAGCCGACATCGCCACCTCGCTCCAGCGATGCAATAGTGCACGCCTACGAGAACAACGAGAATATTACCCGGGAAGAATGCCGCCTCCTTTATAAACTCGTGGATGATCCGTGGGACCTGGGTTCCAAACTGCATTATCACTCTTATGCGCGTCTTATCGCCGCCACCGATAAATACGTCGACTGGCAAAACATCGACTGGATCGTGGATTATGGCAGCGGTATCGGCACGTTCACACGCGCATTGAAGGATGCCTATCCACATATCAAATCGATCGGCATCGATTTTGATACCGCCCGAGTGGCGGCTGACAAGCGCTTCGGCACGAATCTGTTCGATTATTATTACGAAATGAACGCGCAGATCACCGAATACGACTTATTGCGCGACGAACTGCCGGATCTTGATATCGGACGATTATGTATCTGTTTTATCAACAGCACATATTACGTTTTTACCGAACAGCGGCGACGTAAACGCATTGAGCATCTATCACGCCTGGTCTCACGCTTCGAGCAGCTGGCTCATTCCAGTCTCGTGCGATACATGCTGGTAACCGCGAATCATACGGACCGCGCGGCGCTCGACGCCATAAATAGCCGCGATGCCGAACTCATTTACCTAACACGAGATCTGGAACTCGACAGCCGAATTGATCAGTTCAACGCTGAACTTCATACGCGAATTTGGACAGGTTAACAGCACGCAGCGCCTAGCCTGCGTAGGGGATCAGCCACCCACTAACTTGTTCGCCTTCCTTTGCGTCCATAACCCAAGCTTACGGTCTCCATCAAGAGCTGGGAGCAATCATTATTTTAGCTTATCCGCCGGGGAACGAGAGCATCCACGGGTAGCATATTTGTCTCGATAAACGTCCTTTGAATAGGCGAGAATACGTCGTAATACTTGCTCTTTTGAGGAATTATTGCCCCATCATTCTTTTTCCACTTTTCTTTCTGCAAAGCTATTGAGCTAATGTCGTAGTGAAGCATGTCCGGAGTAATATCAAGCTTCAGTATTGGCTCGATCGGTTTAAGCGCCATCAAGGGATCGGCGACTATATCCTCGTAACGAACGATGGCGTGCCTCGGGTGACTTTTATAGCTTAATGTCTCGCGGAGAAACGCGTTGTAATACTGGGTTGCAATCGCGTAGCCATTCTGCCCACCGAAGCGATCTTCGAATGCCTTATATTTTTGGGCTGCATCTACTAACGACGCAATATTATCGCGCGCGTCACGTACGATATGCACGAATCTAACATCCGGAATATGCCGGGCAATATGCCGAATGCAAAAGATATTATGGGGACTTTTTTCGATCCAACGGCCACCATTCGATAGCGAACTCATGAGATTGACCAGGTCGCGATAGACATATTTTATTTTCACCATGCCGGATTTGCTTTTGACTTCCGGCGTCCATCGGATATTTTGCGATGTCAAAAAATCCTCTAGCGACCCCCATGAGAAGTCGCGGGTGTATCCGAACGAATTCAAGACGCGTCCCACGAGCGCTTTTCGGATTTGACGCCGATTCAAGCGTGACCCATATCGACGATAGTCCAAGTCATTCAACACACCAAAAAACGTATTTGTTTCCGGAAACGCATGTAACTCCGGGGAATTGCCGAGGATCGAGTGTAGTAGAGTCGTTCCACTGCGGGAACATCCAACAATAAAAACCGGAGCATCAACATGCTGGCGTGAATTCGGCATAAAAATTCTCAATTATAACAATAGGCCAAATGGTTCGGTAATTTTCCCAAATATTAACGCGCATCGAAAGTGGAATTTTCTCGTACCCTGAACCGAGGAGGTTCCCGTGAAGAAATCCCGCTACACCGACAGTCAGATCCTGGCGATCCTGAAACAAGCCGAGGCCGGCACGCCAGTGCCGGAGCTGTGTCGCGAACACGGCATGAGTTCGGCCACGTTCTACAAATGGCGCAGCAAGTACGGCGGCATGGACGCGTCGCTCATGGCCCGCATGAAAGAGCTCGAGGACGAGAACCGGCGGCTCAAGAAGATGTATGCCGAAGAGCGGCTCAAGGCCGAGATCGTCCAGGAGGCACTCACAAAAAAGTGGTAAGGCCATCTCGCCGCCGCGAGATGGCCCAACGTAGCGTTGCCGAGCGCGGCTTGAGTATCCGTCTGGCATGTGCCGCTTTTTCAATCAGTGCGACGTGCTATCGCTACCAGCCCCGACTGTCGGATGAAAACGTCGAGATCGCGGACTGGCTGTTGCAGCTGACCGACACCCATCGCCGTTGGGGTTTTGGGCTGTGCTTTCTATATCTGCGCAACGTCAAAGGCTTCGGCTGGAACCACAAGCGCGTGTATCGGATCTACCGCGAGCTCGAACTGAATCTGCGGATCAAGCCGCGTAAGCGTTTGCGACGCGAGGTACCAGAAAAACTGGCGGAGCCCGCGGCGATCAACCACGTCTGGTCGATGGATTTCATGCACGACCAGCTAAGCGATGGCCGTGGCTTCCGGTTGTTCAACGTCATCGACGACTACAATCGCGAAGGCCTGGGGATCGAAGTCGACCTGTCGCTACCGTCGGCTCGTGTCATCCGCAGTCTGGAGCAGATCATGGAATGGCGCGGCAAACCGAAGGCGATCCGCTGTGATAATGGGCCGGAATACATCAGCGGGCCGCTGACGGTCTGGGCTGAAAAGCACGGCATCACGCTGCAATACATCCAGCCCGGTAAGCCACAGCAGAACGCCTACGTCGAGCGCTACAACCGAACTGTAAGAACCGACTGGCTGAGCCAATATCTGTTCGAATCCATCGCTGACGTCCAGTACGCGGCTACCGAATGGCTCTGGACTTACAATAACGAACGCCCGAATATGGCACTCGGCGGCATCACCCCCAAGCAGAAACTGGGCATGGCCGCTTAGCTCCACTTTTGGCCCGCGCTACAAATGGGGGGATTACCCATCCAGCCCGGCAAGCCCCAGCAGAACGCGTACGTCGAACGCTACAACCGGACCGTACGAACCGATTGGTTAAGCCAGTATCTGTTCGAATCCATCGCTGACGTCCAGTACGCGGCTACCGAGTGGCTCTGGACTTACAACAACGAACGTCCGAACATGGCACTCGGCGGCATCACGCCCAGACAGAAACTGGGCATGGCCGCTTAACTCCACTTTTGGCTCGCGCTATAAATGGAGAAATTATCTTATCACCCAACCTATGCGCAATTGGTGGCAACTCTTCAGAAGTTGTAGCCAAACGTCTCTATATCGCTGTAGAACCATTTCCGCACTATTTCTGCTGTGTCGTCATCGTAGTACAACCAATAGTCATCGCGGCCTGACTTTTTCATGTGCGGCAGCCTCACTTTCTTATTTATTTTGTCTAATACTCGACTGAACTCGTCTTCGATGTTCTCGAATCGTATTACTTCATCTACGACAATATTATTCTTGTTATCCGTAATCCAGTCGGTTTGCGGCATAAACATCTTCGGCTTGTCATAATACACTGCATCTTTTTTCCCGTAGGTACGTTTGACCCAATCCTTGAAGTCGATCGGGTTGTCTCGCAAGCCAGTTTGATTTGTCTTGACTCGATAGTAGTAGTGGGAAACGACCTTGTCCCACGGGTTTCTCACGACCGCGAACGTGAGCTTGCGATTCCATTTTTTAAGCCCTATCTCTTCGATTTTCTCGCGCGCGGTCTGGTGCTCCAGCGGAATCTTCAGCGCTTTTTCTATACTGCTTCCACCGGTCTTATTGATATGGATGAAAATAAATCCATCAAGATGCTTGTACCTGAACGAGCGGATTGCTCGTTTGGTTTTTTCTGCCTTTCGTGACACCGGCGCTGTTCCTCAAATTCAGTGCGTTGAAGCTTTTGGTTTACGGGAGAATACCAGCAACTATGAGACAAAATCGCGGCGCGTATCAGTGGCCGCTGCAAAACCTCGCAAATCTCGGGTTAATTGGCTCCATTGCTGAGTAATAAAGAGATGAGCCAATGACAAGCGCGGACGCTGAACAGCCGTCGTTGTTCGCCATGTTCGGCACGTTGACGGCATTCGAGACGGTGTCGCGGTAATCCAGGATTGCCAGTACGCGTACCAGGCCAGTGGCGCCGGTCTAGTGAAAGCCAATACAAAAGACTTTCGGCTTGGCCGTGGCATTCTCGACTCCGGTCATTTGATATCCTATCGAATCTCTCGTGGTACTCGATTTCACTTGCGCATCGAGATAGTGACCTAAAATGCCGGCTTTCCCCGTGCGTTTGTATCACGCGTTTTTACGATCAGCTACGGCGAAGGTGAGATCATCTCTACACTGTCGACACACTTCAAGCGTTTTTTGATCGATCACGCCACGGCCGTACGGGGGCGTGTCTTCTTTGTCTATGGCATGCGACGATCGGGAAATCATGCCTGCATAACCTGGCTGATCAATTCGTTGAACAATCAGCCGACCGATTTGATATCGAACGATCGACAGCATCGTTTCAAGCAATCCACTGACGGATCGATCCATTTCGTCAACGAATTGAACATTATTCGACCCAATAATTACCGAAACTACCTTTGGCGGTCACGATCGGCATTGCGCCGGGCGGACCACTTGATCCTGTCCGCCGAGGACCAAGACGGAACGTCCGCGAAAAGCTGGCGGATCCCTTCACACGCCGAAGTGATTTGTGTTCAAAGACGACCGCTGAATCTCCTGGCGAGCCGATTCCAGTATCTGCAACAGTCGGCGCGTCGAGGATACGGGCAGAATGACTTCACGATGGACGGCCGATTCCTGGACCGGCTCGAGCACATCATGCATCAGCCGACTGGCCATATCTGGCAGTTCGAGGAATGGGCATCGAACCCGCGCTGGCGCCAGCAGTTTCTCGACAAACTGGGCCTGGGGAGCGATATCCCGACAGGTATGGCAACCGCGGGTGGCGGTTCTTCATTCTCGGGAACAGCCCAAGTGCCCGGGTTCGAAGAATTGAGCGCACGCTTTCGCCAAATCGAGCCGAGCCACTATTGGAAGACGTTCCTACAGAACGTCGTTGCCGCGCGCCCCGCGCTTTTCAACGACGCTGAATTGCGAGCCATCGATGCCTTCTTGAACGAGGATGATGTCATCACCGCGGCGCCAAGCCTGCCCTCCCGAAGCCGCAACCTGACAACCAAATAGTACCATTCGCCCTGCCCGACCACGGCGGGGTTGGCGGCGCAGGCAAAGACGAGGGCTGGCGGCAATATCGTCGCTGCCTTGTCAGGTATGAGCTGCGCTATCTGATACCGTGTCCTCGTTCATTTCGATCCACTGTTGCCAAAGACGCGCGATAGTAAGACGGGCGGCTTCACGTTGGCTGTCGCGCGCGATCATGGCGCGCCGATGCTGCAACGCTGCAGCATGAACAACACGCCGATAGTCGCGATAAGCTCGCGTCATGGCGCGGATCTCGTCATAACCCGCCAATTGCGCGGATTCAATCGTTTCCAGAATCCGGATGGCGTCCGTGAAGATCAGTAGTTCGGGACAGTGGTAACCATGGGTCAGCGCCGCAAACTGAGCCATGAACTCGATATCGATCAACCCACCCGGCATCTGCTTGACGTCGTAACACGCGTCGGTGCTCTCGTCTTTCACGTCCCGCATGCGTTGGCGCATGGAACGGACTTGATCGGCCAGCTCGGCTCGAACCCGCTCCTGACCGAGCACAGAACGCCTGATCTCGATGAAGCGTGTACCCAGCGAATCCTCGCCGGCGACCGGCCGGGCACGAACCAGGGCCTGGTGTTCCCATGTCCAGGCTTGTTCGCGCTGATAGCGTTCAAAAGCATCGATATGGGTGACCATCATCCCGGATTTGCCACTGGGTCGTAGGCGCATGTCGATCTCGTAAGCGCGCCCGGCCGTGGTCTGGGTGCTCAGGATATGGATGAGCCGCTGCGACAGCCGAGTGAAGAACACCTGCTGCGTGAGCTGGCGCTTGCCGTCGGTCAAACGTTCGGTTTCACCATCGTAGACAAATACCAGATCCAGATCCGAGGTATAGCCCAGTTCCAATCCGCCGAGCTTGCCGTAGGCAATGATAGCGAAGGCGGCGCGTTCGCCGTTTTCATCCCTGGGGGTGCCGTAACGTGCGGTCATCTGCTTCCAGGCCATTTCCAACGCTGCGTCCAGCACTACTTCCGCCAGCTCGGTGAGGTTGTCTGAAACGATCATCAGCGGCGTGGAATCGCTGACATCAGCCGCGGCGATGCGCAGCGTCGCCGCCTGGGTGAAGCGACGCAGCGTGTCCATGCGATGTTCCAGATCATCGGCGTCGATGGCGTCCAGCTCCTCTTCCAGATTGGCCGCGAGCTCGGCGCGACGCGGCGGCCGATAGAGCTGGCGCGGATCGAGCAGGCTGTCGAGCAGCGCCGGCTGAGAGCGGATACGGCTGGTGATCCATTCGCTCGCCGCGCACAGACGTATGAGCGTGGATAATGCCGCCGGATGCTCGACCAGCAACGCCATGTAGGTGCTGCGCCCGACGATTGCCGATAGCACCGACAGGGTACGGATCGCCGCGCGATTGGGGTCGTCGGTGCGCGCGACAGCCGCGAACAGCAGCGGAATCAGCCGGGCGATCCAGCGCCGGCCACGGTCTTCCAGTGCCCGGTAGAGACTCTGTTCCTGCATCTCAGCAAGGGCATCGCGGACCGCTTCGATATCCTCGATGCCGTATTCGTGCAGCAACGTACGCGCCGCATCGTCGTCGAGGCTGCCCTCCCAGAGCGCGCTCAGGCGTTGCGCCTCGTCATCGTGCTCGGTCTCGCTTTCCTGAACCTGGGGCGATACGAACACCTGCTCGAAGGCATCATGCACCGCGGCGCGCGTGGCCTGCATGACTTCGGCGAAGGCTGCCCAGTTGTCGTAGTCCATGGCCCGCGCGAGTGCGGCGCGCGCTTGATCGGATTCGGGCAGGTCGTGGGTCTGACGGTCGTCGGCCATCTGGAGCCGATTTTCTGCCCGCCGCAGAAAGCGATACGAACGCTTCAGTTCGTGCGCGGTATGTTCCGGCAGATGCTCGCCCTGGGCCAGACGCGCCAGAGTGGCCAGCAGCCGGTTGTCCTGCAGCGCGGGCTCCTGGCCGCCGCGGATGAGCTGGAACGCCTGGACGATGAATTCGATCTCGCGAATGCCGCCGCTGCCGAGTTTGATGTTGTCCTGCAACTCGGCCTGCACAACCTGGCGATCGATCAGCGCTTTCATGTCGCGGATGGACTCGAACGTGCCGTAGTCGAGATAGCGCCGATAAACGAACGGCCGCAGTGCATCGATAAGGCGATCGCCCCCATCGATGTCCCCGGCAACGGGCCGCGCCTTGACCCAGGCATAGCGCTCCCACTCGCGGCCATGGGACTGATAATAACTCTCCATCGCGGTAATGCTGGCGACCAGCGCCCCGGAATCGCCGAACGGCCGCAGCCGGGTATCCACGCGATAGACGAAACCATCGGCGGTACTCTCGTTGAGACACTGGACCAGACTGCGCGCGACACGCTTGAAATAGTCGGCGGCGTCCAGACAACGCGCCCCGTCCGATTCTCCGGGCATGCGGTAGGCGAATATCAGATCGATATCCGAGGAAAAGTTCAGCTCGCCACCGCCGAGCTTGCCCATGCCGATGACAATCAGCCGCTGGGCCTCGCCGTTGTCGTCGCGCAACAGGCCGTAGCGCTGCGCCACGGCCTGCTCGGCATGCACGAGGGCGGCTTCGATACAACGATCGGCCAATCTCGACAATGCCGCCAGCGTGGACTCCAGGCTGTCGACACCCGCCAGATCACGCCACGCGATGACCGCCATGCTTTCATCACGATAGGCGCGTAGCGCGGCATCGAAGTCGCCGTCTTCCGCGGGCTCCGGCGCGGCGGTGACGGCGGCCGTATCTGCATCGTCCAGTCGGCCTTCGCCGGCAAGCATTGCCAGCCGCTCGGAATGGGTACGACACCAATCGTCGAGAAAACGGCTGAGACCGGCGATATGCCGGCCGGTTTCGGCGATCGACTCGGGCAGGTCAGCAGACATGAACGCTCCGGATTGCAATCAACGCGGGCTAGACGCCCGTTCAGCGACAAGCCTAGCGACCAATCGCTCGATCTGGCTACGCAGTACGGGCAGATCATGCGTGGCCGCCGCCCGCAGTGCTGCTTGCTGCATGCCATCGCGCTCGTCAGTCGCCGCAAGCTGATTGATGGCTGCCGCCTGTGCGCGATAATCGGCCGCCGAGGCGACAAAGCCGTTCACGCCGGGCTCGACAAGAGACAACGCCGCACCGCAGGTATGACTGGCGATGACCGGCAGCCCGGCCGCCATGGCTTCCAACACCACCAGACCAAAGGCTTCGTATTCGGCCGGATGGATCAGTGCATCGGCAGCCCAGTAGAACGGCCTGACGTCGTCCTGCGCGCCCGCGAAGTGAACCCGATCGCCGACCCCGCAACGTTGGGCCAGACGCGCATAACGCCGCCGACTTTTATCACGCCCCACGACCAGTAGCCGAGCCTGTCCCCGGCTGGCCGCCAGTGCGCGAATGGCCGCGGCCAGCCCCTTGCGCTCGAACCCTGAACCCACGAACAGCAGTAGCATGGCATGCGCGGGTATCTCGTACCGTTGGCGGCAGGCGAGACCCGACTGGCGGGCCCTCTCATCCGGCGCATAAGCCGCGATATCGATGCTGTTTTCAATCACTGTCAGCTCGGTATCGCCGACCGCGTAATGCCGGCGGATATCGTCGCGCACCATGGCGGA
>Ga0206123_10000700_pt1 | contig 32833 bp, 47 predicted proteins | sample Helgoland_Spring_2_FD_160086 | JGI IMG/M metagenome (GOLD analysis project Ga0206123, IMG submission 160086) | Pelagic subsurface seawater microbial communities from Kabeltonne, Helgoland, North Sea - Helgoland_Spring_Bloom_20160316_1 | ecosystem: Environmental > Aquatic > Marine > Epipelagic ...
CGACCAATACTCCAATATTTGGGTTTGACTGATAATTTGTTTTTTTTCATTTAACAAAAATTCAATACTATTTTCATCAATTGTTTTATATGTAGCAATAATTTTTGAGAGAACTCTTCTAATTCTTTCTAGTGATAACCCTTGGCAAGCACGCGTTAATTTTTCGATTAAATAAGAATCAATATCAAGATTCAAAGAGGAAATTAATCGATTTAATTCTTGACTAATCTCTTTTTCGATAGGTAGCTGAAAATTAAGAACAGTTACTAAATCTTGTAATTCATTTGGAATATTAAGCTCAGAGCTAATGATAATTACGGTTTTTGGTCTTATTTTTAAAATACGACTTAGATTTTTTAACTTACGAGACACTGAAATATCTGTCAAAAACCTATTAAAATCTTTTAATAAAAAAAGTGCTGGAGTTTCAGAAGCTATACGTTCCACTAATTCAAGAGCTTGTAATGGATTACGTTTTCCAAATCCTTCATTATTGGGATTATTTGTATAACCATCAACAAAATCCCAACTATAAATACTTCGATTTAAGTTTTTTTTTATATTTTTTCTAATGACGTACTCAACACGGTCTTCCTCAATTGTATTTATATAAATAACAGGATAGCGAGATTTTAATAAAAGCATTAATTCATCATTGAAATTCATAACATATTAATTAAAAGTCAATTACTTAAATAACTATTATATTAATTTTAACTAAAAAATTCTACATATATATTAGAGTGAATAAATACATTTACTCACTCTTATTCGAAAAACTTAAACTTAAATTGCTAATTTTTTTCGACCTTTTTTACGTCGATTTCTTAACGTTTTTCGACCTTGGGCTGTGATCATCCGTGCACGAAATCCTGATACTTTAAGAACAGAATAACGACTTTTATTTGATAAAGTTCGTTTTGTCATAATATCTTTTTAAATTTTTTTAAATTAGAAATTTTAAATTATACCATAGCTGAACGGAGAAGGTCATAAATAACTAAATGTCGAGTTATTTTACTCCGATTTTGAAATAGTTCGTAAGCATCATCTTTGTATTCGAAGAGCGGATTTCGTTGACCATATCCCCTCCACCCAACGGCATCTCGTAATAGTGACATTTTTTGTAAATGTTCTTTCCAAGCAATATCAATATATACGAGAATTAATGTACGTTCAAGAGCTAAAATAATTCCGGGTTGTCGAATTTCTAACTCTAAGGTTTTTGCTTCATATGATAGCCAAAATTCTTGAAATAAATAATTTTCAAGTTCAAAATTGTCCAAATTAAAAGAAGTTCCTTCAAATTTATTTGAAAAATTTAATATTAAATTAGTCCCAAATAAATTTTCAATTAATAGTAATATTTGATCTATTGTTAATTTTCGTTTTTTTAAGTCGGTGACTAGTTCTGAAACTACCTGTTCTCCGTATGCTAAAATTTTATCGCGAACCGATTTACTTTCTAATATTTTTCTACGTTCGTAGTATATAACGTTTCTTTGTTTGTTTAAAATATCATCATAATCAAAAAGATATTTTCGAGAATCATAATCAGCCTCCTCAACCCTTTTCTGTGCAGAATCTAAACTTTTAGTTAAAAAAGAAGACTCTAAAGGTGACTCATCAATAAATTGATTTTGCATAAAATTTTGTAGTTTAGGTCCTCCAAATAAACGTAAGAGTTTATCATCTAAACTTAAGAAAAACCTTGATTGGCCAGGATCACCCTGTCTCCCACATCTACCCCGTAATTGATTATCAATACGGCGAGAGTCATTTCTTTCTGTCCCAATAATATATAATCCTCCTAAATTTTTAACTATTTGATTATCCAGTTTCTGATTTTTTTTCTCAATAAATAATAGCTCAGTAACTAAAAGTTTAATTGAACATTCATATACCTTTTTAGGAATCTTAATTTGATCACTTTCATTTAAAATTTTTAGGATTGTAGTGTCTGAAAAATTTAAAAACTCGGTGTTATTAATTAATGAATCAAAAATACTTAAAAACTTTTGAGATGTGAAAAATAAAAGATAACGAAGAGGAAAAATTGTTTGATGTTTTTCTACTTCACTACGATTTTTATATAAAACTAAAAGATTATATAGTTGTTTTCGAACTTTAAAGTTAATGTTACCGCCTAAAATAATATCAGTACCTCGTCCAGCCATATTTGTAGCAATTGTAATACTCCCTTTTTTACCTGCTTGGGCGACAATCTCAGATTCTCTTCTAACATTTTCAGGTTTAGCATTAAGAAGTTGATAAGGTACTTTATATTCTTGTAATAGTTGAGCTAACATTTCTGATTTTTCGACTGTAGTTGTCCCGATAAGAATAGGTTGTCCGATAGTCGAAACATTTTTACATTCTTTTGCAATGGCATTCCATTTTGATAATTGATCTTTATAAACAACATCAGGAAAATCGTTTCTTAAATTGGGCTTTGCCGTAGGTATTTCGACAACTGATAGATTATAAATTTTTTCAAATTCTAATTCAGCTGTTTTGGCCGTCCCTGTCATACCCGCTAATTTTGGGTATAATAAAAAGAAATTTTGGTATGTAATAGAAGCCACTGTTTCAGTATTTTCTCTTATTGGTAATGCTTCTTTTGCTTCAATAGCTTGATGCAATCCATCACTCCAGCGCCGATCAGGCATTATTCGTCCTGTAAACTCATCAACAATTACAATTTGATTATTTTGAACGATATAATGAACATTAGCGAAAAATAAGGTATTAGCTTTAATTGCATTTATAATATAAGGTATCCATGGATCGTTAGGATTATATAAATCTTCAATACTTAAAATTTTTCCAATTTGAAGATTCCCCTGTTCTGTTAAAATTATATTTTTATTCTTTTCATCTACCTTAAAATGTGTATTCATTTCAAGATAATCTTTAAGTTCATTGGCGATAATATATTTTTCAACAGATGTTTCAATAGTACTGGATAAGATAAGGGGTGTTTGAGCTTCATCAATTAAAATTGAGTCAACTTCATCTACGATACAGTAATTAAATGATCTTAATACAACATCTTTAAGATTTAATGCCATATTATCTCTTAAATAATCAAAGCCCAATTCATTATTAGTTACATATGTAATATCAGCATCATAATTTTGTTGTCGTTCTTTAGCAGTCATATTTTCTTGAATTAAACCTGTATCTAAGCCTAAAAATCGAAAAATTTGACCCATTGACACTTGATCTCGACTAGCTAAATAGTCATTAACCGTTACAATATGGACACCTTTTGTAGATAATGCATTTAAATAAGTAGGTAATGTTGCAACTAAGGTTTTTCCTTCTCCTGTTCTCATCTCTGCAATTTTTCCTTCGTTAAGAGCTAACCCTCCCATTAATTGAACATCAAAATGTCGTAATCCTAAAGTTCGACACCCGGCTTCTCTTGTTAATGCAAAGGATTCTGCAATAATAGAAGAGCGATCTTGTTCAGTTTGATACTTTTGTTTTAACTGAGAAGTTTGAATTCTTAACTCAGAATCAGTTAATGTTTGAATTTTACTTTCTAATGCATTAATCTGATTAACCAAATTTTTGTAATTATTTACTACTGAATTTCGGTTTAGGAGATTTTTTAGCATCCTTTAATTTTATAGATAATTTATTAGATTTATAAATAGGTTATTATTAGTAAATGTCTAAAAAAGAAAGTTTTAGTAATATATTTAATTTAATCGTTACATAATCTTATTTATTCATTGTACCTTTCTATATAGTAATATTTACTCGTTTAGATTTAGCATCTTTATAATCGTATTTTACAGTTCCATTAACTAAAGCAAATAAAGTAAAATCTTTCCCACACCCAACGTTATTCCCAGGATGGAATTTTGTACCTCTTTGTCGAACTAGGATATTGCCAGCTTTAACTAATTCGCCTCCAAATTTTTTAACACCTAGCCTTTTAGCGTTAGAATCTCGACCATTTTTTGTACTACCTGCTCCTTTTTTATGTGCCATATTATAATACTCCTTAAATTTTAAGTAATCGTTATATCTTCAATTAAAACTCGTGTTAATTCTTGACGGTGACCTTGTTTTTTTCTGGTCTTCTTTTTTGGTCGCATTTTATAAACAATTGTTTTCTGACCTCGTAAATGTTTTAATACTTTTCCTTCAATCTTTACGTTATTTACATATGGGTTTCCTATTAAAAGTTCACCATTATTATTTAAAAGGAGTACTCGCGTTAATTGGATTTTTTTCCCAAGATCTGTTGGTATACGGTTTAAATCGTAATATTTACCTTTTTCGACCCAAAACTGTCGCCCACTAATTTCCACAATTGCATATTTCATAATTTAAAAGAGATTATTTTCTTATTACTTTATAATACTACAAGAGCCTTTTAAAGTCAACATGTTTATAACACAGTAACTTAATACTTTGTTGTATTTTTTAAAGTTCCTAATTGATTATAAAAAAATTCAAAAGCTTTTGACCTGTAACATTCACGTTTAGTTATAATGGATAAAGTTCGAGTTATTTTAATATTTTTAATATGGATAATTTCAATTGTTTGTAATTTAATTTCTTTTTCAATAGCAGATGAAGAGACAAAAGCAGCACCCAATCCTAAACTCACAGCTGTTTTTATAGCTTCAATTGAATTTAATTGCATGATAACATTAAATTGTTTTGTTTCAATATTATTTTGTAATAAAATATTATCAATAAATTTTCGAATAGTTGAATTCGAATTTAACGTTATAAAATTTAAATGGTATAAATCATCTTTATTTATATATTTTTTATTTTTAATAGAGAAGGGGTGAGACTTAGGAATGATTAAAATAAGTTCATCCTCAACAAAACTCTCAATTGTCAAACTTTTCTTTAATCCCTCAGGAATATCACCGCCAACAACAGCAATATCAATTTCACGATCGACGACATTCTTAGCAATTATTCTAGTCGAATCTACATGTACTGCTAAATTTATTTGTGGGTAATCTTGAGCAAATAATGCTAAAATCCGTGGCATTAAATAAGTCCCAATTGTTTGACTAGCCCCCACAATTAAGTTACCACGATCGCCATTTTTTAAATCGTTTAAAGCCCGACAACTTTCTTCACATAATGCTAATACTCGCTCCGAATATTGAAGAAATATTTTGCCAGCTTCAGTCAACGATATTTTATTACCTTCTCTATTAACCAGTAGAATACCAAGTTGATTTTCAAGAATTTTAACTTGTTTACTTAATGATGGTTGTGATATAAATAAAATTTCAGCGGCTCTTGTAAAGCTTTTTTCAGACGCAATTGCTTTTATAATACGTAATTGTTGTAATGTAAAAGGAAGAGTCATTTACTTTCTTGGTAAATAAGATACATTATTTTCTAGAATTTAAATAATAATTATATACAGTTATTTTTTCTAATGCGGATGGAGAGACTCGAACTCTCAAAACAAAAGTTACTAGGACCTAAATCTAGCGCGTCTACCAATTTCGCCACATCCGCAAATTAGTAACTCTTTAAATTTAGAGATTTGAAAGCTAATTTATTTATACCTTAAACGAAGACGAATAACTGTTGAACATTTCAAGTAAACAGTTATTCGTCTTCGTTTAAGGTATAAATAAAGCTAGTAGATTGACCACGTAATACAGATTTGGCCAAAGATAAAGCTTTTTGAGCTGATTTGTCTGCTTTCTTTTTCCAAGTGGCTTTACGAGAATTTTTCTTTGATTTTGATGTTCGTTTTTTAGGTACAGCCATATTTATAATATTTCCAACATAATTTACAGATATATTATAAATAAAATCGAATTAAAAATCAAATTTTTAATAAATAAATTAACGTGATAAGCGTTGAAGTTGTTGGATAGCTAAACGGCCAATATTAAATAAAGCCCATGATGCTGCCACTAAAACAGGTGCCGCAATTACAAGTAAACGAGTATCCATAATTGATAATCCTTTATCTAGAAATTTTATAAATTTAAATATAGAACATGATATTGATAATTAATATTATAGTTAATATTATAAAAATAAATTAAAAATAAATTAAAAATTAACTACACATAGACTAAAATTAAGTTGGTTTGAGAGTATAATTACTTTTAAACAAACTTAATAAATTAAAATGTAATCTTATGTCACACTTTACAAATATGAAGACCCGTTTCCAGAATATCTTTTATTTGGAAAAAGCTCTAAATAGGTTGGATATAAAACATAGTCAACAAAACAAAACAATCCTTAATTCTAACGAAAAATTAAATGATGTAAATTTAATAATCCCACAATTAAATGGTCATAATATCGAATTTTTTTGGAATGGACAAGAGTATGAATTAATAGTGGACATGAGTTATTGGGTACAAGACTATCCTATTGAGACTTTCATTGATAAAATAGCACAGCAGTACGCAGGGGAAGTTATAATAGGTGAAAGTAAAAAACTTGGGTTTCAACCTATTAAATACCAACAAAACCAAGATGGCTCAAATACTCTTGTTTTAGAGCGTTGGAATGAATAAAAATTTTATTACCCACTCTATAAACTCTCTAAATTATATTAATTAGAGAGTTTAATTTTTTAAAATATTAGCTTTTATTAATAAATTTTTAACAGTCGTAGTAGGTTTAACTCCTTGTTCAAACCAACTCAAAATTTTAGCATTATCAAAATAAGATTCTTTGGTAATCGTATTATAATAACCTACTTGATCAATAAAACGACCATCCCTACGTGAAGTTACAGGCATAACGACTAAACGATAAGAAGGTTGTTTTTTTCTGCCACATCTTTTTAACCGTAATTTTAACATAAATAATCCGTTTATTTTATAAAGTATTAACGACGAGAATAGTATTCAATAACAAGTAATTCATCTAAATCTAATAGAATATCATTTCGTTCGCAATAGTTAATTACCTCTGCTTCAGAAGTAGAGTCATTAAATTTTAAATGTCCTGGTAAATCCCTAACTTTTTGTGTTTTGATATTGTTCTCAACTAAATTTTTTGAATTTTGTTTTTGTTTAATGCTAATTATATCATTTAAACGGCACTGAAAACTTGGGATACCAACAACTTTTCCATTTACTGTAATATGACCATGATTAACGATTTGTCTAGCATTGGCTATCGTTGGGGCAAAACCTAAATTAAAACAAATAGTATCTAATCTCATTTCTAATAGCTGTAATAAGATTAAACCAGTTACACCTTGTCTTCTTCTTGCTTCTTTGATGTAACGATATAACTGACTTTCAGTTAAACCATAATTAAACTTTAATTTTTGTTTTTCTTCTAACCTTAAACCATATTCAGTAGTTTTTTTATTATTATTATCAGTCGTTTTTCCGTGTTGACCAGGTCTATCTTTCTTTTTTGATTGTTTTTGAGTTAAACCGGGTAAACTACCTAGTCTTCTAGTAATTCGTAATTTTGGTCCTCTATAACGTGACATAAAGATAATTCTAATTTTAAATTTATTTTTCTTAACTCTGAAATAAAATCTCTTAAAAAGGGCGAGTGACCGGACTTGAACCGGCGAATGGTGGAATCACAACCCACTGCCTTAACCACTTGGCCACACCCGCCAAAATATTATTATTTACATCTTTATAATATCAGGTTATAGTTAGTGAAGTCTAGCTTCTCTCAAAAAAAATTTAAGTTTAAATCAAATGAAAGTAATTGTTAGTTTTTTTTTAAATGACCAAGAATATTATGGTAATGAATTATTTACTATTCTTGATGTAGTGAAATATTTTGGTTATAATTTTTCTTTACTAGTAATCGAATACAATAATTTAATATGCGATAAAAAAAATTGGGACAAAATTTTTATACAAAATAATGATAGAATCGAAATTGTAACTATTGTAGGAGGTGGATAATTCTATAATATTTTTATAGAATTATCTTTTTAAAATTTATTAAATAATGACTAAACTTTAATAGTAAGTACTGTTTTTAATCTCAATGCACTTTTGTATTAATTTGCTTTAGTGAAAACTAAACCATTACTTTCACTATAACGCTCCATAAATCTCATAAAGCGATCCCAAGCTTCCGGGTTTTTCATAATATATATAGATTCAATCGCTTCGGGCTTACCGTTTATAAATCTAGCGTTAACATCACGAGTTTCAAGTATACCTTCTGTGTCAATAAGATACATTCCAGTAATTTCACCTTCTTTGACTGTACTTTTATCTAAAATATTAGGATTTTGAAATCGAAATGTAGCCGTTCCTGTACTACCATCTTTTGAGCGTGTTAATCTTACGTCCGGGAGCACTTTTTCATCTAATTTTTTTATAAATTGTATTTTAGCTTCCATAATTTAAATTGTTTATAATATTCTAAATATATATTTTTACTAAGACTGGGGTGGCAGGATTCGAACCTACGAATGGCGGAGTCAAAGTCCACAGCCTTACCACTTGGCGACACCCCAAAATACTAATACAGTTAAAAATCAAGTGAATATATGAAGTTTTGATTATTGGGCAAGAAGGGATTCGAACCCCTGACACCGTAGTTCGTAGCCACGTGCTCTAGTCCACTGAGCTACAAGCCCAAACTGTATTACTTATATATATATATTAATAATAGAAACTTTATTTCGTAAAGCTTTTATTATTAATATATATATATAATTATGCTTATCGACTTGCAAAATATTTATAAATTACTCTAAACTATTATTCTAAAGACTTAAAAAATAAACACTAAATATTATTTCGATAATTTAAATTATGTCCAAAAAAATTTTATATCAAGATAATGCTAGACGTGCTTTAGAACGTGGTATGGAAATCATGGTTGAAGCAGTTTCAGTAACTCTGGGTCCAAAAGGTAGGAATGTTGTTTTAGAAAAATTATCTGGTTCTCCTCAAATTGTTAATGACGGAGTGACAATTGCCAAAGAAATTAATTTGAAAGATCATATTGAAAATACGGGCGTTTCTTTAATCAGACAAGCAGCCGCAAAAACAAATGATGTTGCTGGTGATGGTACTACAACAGCAACAGTTCTAGCATATGCTATGGTTAAAGAAGGATTAAAAAATGTTGCAGCCGGGGCTAACCCAATATCCATTAAATTAGGGATGGAAAAAGCTGGTCAATATTTGGTAACTCAAATTAATGAATTTGCACAACCGGTTGAAGATATTCAATCAATTAAACAAGTAGCATCAATATCAGCGGGTAATGATAATATTATAGGATCGTTAATTGCGGATGCATTAGACAAAGTTGGTAAAGAAGGTGTTATTTCTTTAGAAGAAGGTAAAGGAATTTCAACAGAATTAGAAATTACGGAAGGAATGAAATTAGAAAAAGGATTTATTTCACCTTATTTCATTACTAATACTGAAAAAATGGAAGTATCGTATGAAAATCCCTTAATCTTATTAACGGACAAAAAAATTACGTTAGTTCAACAAGATTTATTACCTATTCTTGAACAAGTAACCAAAACAAAAAGACCTTTATTAATCATTGCTGAAAATGTAGAAAAAGAAGCATTAGCTACTTTAATTTTAAATAAATTACGTGGAATTGTTAATGTAGTTGCTATTCGTGCACCAGGATTTGGTGAACTTCGTAAACAAATGTTAGAAGATATTGCCGTTTTAACTAATGGGACTGTCATTAGTCAAGATGCAGGTTTAACATTAGATAATATTCAGTTAAATTTATTTGGTCAAGCCCGTCGAATTATTGTAACTAAAGATAATACGACAATAGTGGCAGACGAAACGGAAAAAAATATTAAGCTACGTTGTGAGCAATTACGAAAACAGATAAATATTGCCGAGACTGGATATGAAAAAGAAAAATTACAAGATCGTATAGCTAAATTATCTGGTGGTATAGCTGTAATAAAAGTTGGAGCAATTACTGAAACAGAAATGAAAGATAAAAAATTAAGACTTGAAGATGCTATTAATGCTACCCGAGCCGCTGTCGAAGAAGGGATTGTTCCTGGTGGTGGCGCGACGTTAACACATTTATCAGAAAATCTTGTAACTTGGTCAAAAAATAATTTAAAAGAAGATGAGCTAGTTGGAGCCATAATACTATCAAGAGCTATTGTTGCGCCTTTAAAACGAATTGCAGAAAATGCTGGCGTAAACGGAGCTGTTATTGTAGAACAAGTAAAACAAAAAGATTTTGAAATGGGTTATAATGCGGCCAAAAATGAATTTGTTAATATGTATGAGATAGGTATTGTTGACCCAGCAAAAGTGACTCGATCAGCCTTACAAAATGCAACATCGATTGCCAGTATGATTTTAACTACAGAATGTATAATTGTAGATCAACCACAAAACTTAAACGAAGTATAAACTTCGTTTAAGTTTTAAAATTTAAATATCATTTAAGTTAGAAGAATTATCAGTTTTTAGATCATTATCCTTGATTGGATTAGTATCTAAGAGGTCTCTCATGTACACTTTTAATTCTTCAATTTGTGGTTGTAAAAGTTCTACATTATCCGATTTAATATTTGATTTTATAGTTTCAATTAATTTTAAAATACCATCTTGTTTTTCTTTTGAAATAGTATCTTTAGCAAGAAGAAGTTGCTTATTAGCTTCATAGCATAATGCTTCAGCATTATTTTTTAAATCAATATTTTTCCGGTTTTCTTTATCAATAGTTGCATACTGTTCTGCAGAAGCTACCATTTTTTCAATTTCATTTTCTTCAAGAGTTGAGGCACCTTGAATTGTGACAGCTTGTTCAATACCTGTTTCAAGTTCTTTGGCTTTTACAGAAAGAAGTCCATCAACATCAATATCAAATGTAACTTCAATCTGTGGAATTCCTCTTTCACCTTTAGGTATACCATCTAAACGAAAATTGCCTAAACTTTTATTATCACTAACTAATTCTCTTTCACCTTGTAATACGTGAATTTCCACATTGGTTTGATTATCTACAGCAGTCGAAAACATTTCTGATTTTTTAGTTGGTATAGTCGTATTTCTTGCAATAATTTTTGTCATAACACCACCTAACGTTTCTACGCCAAGTGACAATGGAGTTACATCTAGTAATAAGACATCTTTAATCTCACCTGCAAGAATTCCAGCTTGTATTGCTGCTCCAATTGCAACAACCTCATCAGGGTTCACCGTTTGGTTTGGTTTTTTATTTGTTAATGATTCAACTAAATTTTGAATTGCAGGAATTCTTGTAGAACCTCCAACTAAAACGATTTCACTAATATTTGATTTATCAAGGCATGCATCATTAATAGCCTTCTCGACTGGAATTTTACAACGACTGATCAATTTTTTACATAAACTTTCAAAGATATCTCTAGTTAATTCTCTTTCAATATGTTTAGGGCCAGTTTTATCCGCAGTTATAAAAGGCAAATGAATTGTTGTTTTTTCAACAATAGATAATTCCATTTTTGCTTTTTCAGCCGCCTCCGTTAATCTTTGTAATGCTTGAATATCTTGTGTTAAGTCAATTTTTTCTTTACTTTTAAAATCATCTACTAACCAATTAACTAAAACTTTATCAAAATCATCTCCACCTAAGTTCGTATCACCCGCTGTTGCTAAAACTTCAAAAATTCCGTCCCCTACTTCTAATATCGAAACATCAAATGTTCCTCCACCTAAATCAAAAACTAATATTGTTTCATTTTCTTTTTGGTCTAAACCGTATGCTAAAGATGCAGCCGTAGGTTCATTAATAATTCTTAACACTTCAATCCCTGCAATTTTTCCAGCATCAATTGTTGCTTGTCTTTGAGAATCATTAAAATAAGCTGGTACAGTTATAACGGCTTGTGTAACTTCTTGTCCTAAATAAGTACTCGCATCATTAACTAACTTTCTTAAAACTTGAGCTGAAATTTCTTCTGGACTAAATTCTTTATTTAAAGATGAGCATTTAATTTTTATATTACCATTTGTATCTTTACCAACTTTATAGGGTAATTGTTTTGATTCACTAGAAATTTCAACTTCTTTTGATCCAATAAATCTCTTAACTGAAAAGAAAGTGTTTTCTGGATTAATAACTGCCTGTCTTTTTGCTATTTGACCCACTAATAATTCTTGTTTTTTAGTATATGCTACAATAGAAGGTGTTGTTCGGAATCCTTCAACATTTGTAATAACACTTGGTTTCCCACCTTCGATGGCCGCGACTACAGAATTTGTAGTTCCTAAATCAATCCCTACAACTTTTCCCATTTAACTTGTTATTAAATATATATATATACTTATAGTTTAAAATAGAATGAAGTATTTCTAATACTTCTAGTTTCCGTAATTTCCCTGAAAATTATATAAAATTGTACATTTTATATTTATAGACAAGTCAATATAAATTATTTAGATTAATAGTAATATAATTATTTTAGATAATTTATATTATTTATCCGATCATTCTTCAAAATTTTTTTAGATTTTACAATCTTTGTTAATATACATATATTATTGGAGAAATATTGTGTCTATAGGTTTATTAGGCAATAAAATTGGGATGACTCAAATATTCGATGAATCTGGAAATATTGTACCAGTTACTGTCTTAAAAATTGGTCCTTGTATAATAACACAAGTAAAAACTGTTTTAAAAGATAATTATAGTGCTATTCAAGTAGGTTATGGGAATTTATCGAGTAAATTCTTGACCCAGCCTGAATTAGGGCACTTACAAAAATCAAACATTCAACCTTTAAAGTATCTTAAAGAATTTCGAGTTGACAATCCAGAAGAATTTCAAGTTGGACAAATTTTAACGGTTAATTCCTTTACATCAGGACAATTAATCAACATAACGGGCAAAAGTTCTGGAAAAGGTTTTTCTGGTCTTCAAAAACGTTATAATTTTAGTCGAGGACCAATGACTCATGGGTCAAAAAACCATAGAGGACCAGGCTCGATTGGTATGGGAACTACTCCAGGGCGTGTATTACCGGGAAAAAAAATGGCTGGTCAATTAGGTAATAAGACTACAAATATCAAAAAATTAAAAATTATACAAGTAAATACAACAGAAAATATTATCGTTGTCAAAGGTTCTGTCCCAGGAAAACCTGGTAATTTACTGAATATTATGCCTTCAAAATAATTAAGAAACATATCGGAATAATTTATGAGTATTAACAAATCTATTCAATATGATGTATTTGACACAAATGGGGAAATCGTTCAAACAAAATTACTTTTCTCTCTTAAAATTGCTACAAAATCAGGTAATTACTTACTTCATAAAGATATCTTAAGGCATCAACTAAATAAGAAGCAAGGTACTGTTTCAACAAAAACAAGAAGTGAAGTTAGAGGTGGTGGTAAAAAACCTTGGCGTCAAAAAGGTACTGGGCGTGCAAGAGCTGGATCAAACCGTTCACCATTATGGAAAGGTGGTGGTGTTATTTTTGGTCCAAAACCAAATAAAATAAATCTTAAAATAAATCAAAAAGAACGTCAATTAGCTATTCGTACATTACTTTATAATAAACGTAAGAATATTTTTGTAATTAAGGATTTAGAATCCTTATTAACTGTTCCCAATACAAAAATATTCTCTAATTTTTGTAAAAATTATCAAATAGATCAAAAAAAAAATCTATTAATTGTAGTTAAAGAAAAACCATTAGCATTAAAATTAGCTACACGAAATTTAAAACAAGTAGAATTAATCTCTGCTTCAAGTTTAAATACTTTAAGCTTATTAAAGGCTCAACAAATTTTATTAACACCCTTATCACTAAACGTAGTAAAGGAGACTTTTTGTGACTAATTATTCACAGTTTAACTATAGTAGTAATCATATTATAAAATATCCAATTATAACCGATAAAGCTACACGATTATTAGAAAATAATAAATATAGTTTTATTGTAGACCCTTCTTCTGATAAGATTACGATTCGGACTTCAATTGAAGATCTATTTAATGTTAAAATTATAAAAATTAATACCTGTCATCTTCCAAGAAAGAAAAAACGAGTTGGGAAATTTGTAGGGTGGAAACCTAAATATAAGAAAGCAATTGTAACTTTATCACAAGGTGATACAATAAATTTATTCGCAGAAAATTAAAAATTATATAATTTAATGAAATAATGAGTATTCGTCTTTATAAAGCATATACACCTGGAACGCGAACTAGATCACTTTCGTCTTTTACTGAAATTACGAAAGATAAACCAGAAAAAAAATTAATTCGGAAAAATCATAGAAAGAAAGGCCGTAATAATAATGGAAACATAACAATTAGGCATAGAGGTGGAGGACATAAAAAACAGTATAGATTAATAGATTTTAAACGTAATAAACGTAACATTGAAGCTCTTGTAGCGTCTATTGAATACGATCCAAACCGTAATGCAAGAATAGCACTTTTACATTATAAGGATGGTGAAAAACGGTATATTTTACATCCGAATAATTTAAAAGTTGGAGATATCGTTAATGCAGGTTCAACCACTTCTTTATCTATTGGTAATGCTTTGCCATTACAGGAAATACCTTTAGGAACTTCAATTCATAATGTTGAATTAATTCCTGATCGTGGTGGACAAATTGTAAGAGCTGCAGGTACATCGGCGAAGGTATTAGCAAAAGAAGGGAACTATGTTACATTACGTTTACCCTCAAAAGAAATTCGTTTAATTAGAAAAGAATGTTTTGCTACAATTGGTGAAATTAGTAATAATGATGCATTTTTAGTTCGAAGTGGAAAAGCTGGACGAACTCGTTGGCTTGGAAAACGTCCTACTGTTCGTGGTTCTGTTATGAACCCTTGTGACCATCCACATGGTGGTGGTGAAGGTCGTGCTCCAATTGGTCGTACTCGACCTTTAACACCTTGGGGTAAACCAGCTTTAGGAATGAAAACTAGAAAAAATAAACGAAAAAGTAATCAATATATTCTTCGTCGCCGCTCATAATTCAAAATTTAAGTCAATTTAAATGTAAGTAGAGAGTTTATAAATGTCACGATCACTGAAAAAGGGCCCTTTTATTGCATATCATTTATTAAAAAAAATTGATAAAATGAATGCTGTTAACAAAAAAGAGACAATTATAACATGGTCTCGGACTTCCACAATATTACCAAATATGATTGGCCATACCATAGCTGTTTATAATGGTAGACAACATGTACCAATTTTTATTTCTGATCAGTTTGTAGGACATAAACTAGGAGAATTTGTTTCAACACGAACATTTAAATCTCATATTAAAACTGATAGAAAAACAAAACGATAAGAATAAGCTTATGCCAAAACTTTTACAACATCCGAGATGTAAAGATTTTTATTTTTCTCCTCTTTCGCAAGGTCCATTAACATTGGCATATGTAACTGTTACTGCAAAATACAATTATAGATTATCATTAAATATAAAAAAAATACTTAAAAAGATTCGAAAACGTTCTTTCTATAAAGCAATAGAGATTATTACATATATGTCTAATATGTTTGAACGTAATTCTATATTACAGATTCTCTATTCTGCGGTGGCTTATAGTGAAAATAATCATTCTTCAAATCTTCTAAAATTATGGATTGATGATATTTATATTAAAAAAGTTCCTAAAGATAATGATTTTATAGAGCAAACAGAATCCAATTTAAAGTTTAATTACTATATTATTATTATTCTAGGTTTTGAATATAAAGCTTTACCAACGAAAAAAGAAGCTTTATGGTAAATTAATATATGATTATGAATTATTTTATCGTGTTTTATAATTAAATATTTTTAGTAAAAATTTTCCTATCTTTAATACGAAATAAAAATTATTATGAAGGTTTTTCATTAAACTCTTTTGATTAAACAATTAAGAAAACTTAGAAAATTAAAGGAAAAGCGTTTATGTCAAAAAATCAATCTGTGAAAGCAGTAGCAAAATACATTAGAATGTCTCCCCATAAAGTAAGGCGAGTTTTAAATCAAATTCGTGGACGTTCTTATCAGGAAGCATTAATGATATTAGAATTTTTACCTTATGGTGCTGGTGGTCCTGTTTGGCAAGTAGTCCATTCAGCAGCAGCTAATGCTCAAAATAATTACAATTTGGATAAAAAGAATTTGATAATTGATACAGTTTTTGCGGATGAAGGCCCAAAATTAAAACGAATACGAGCTCGTGCACAAGGGCGAGCATATAAAATTTTAAAACCAACTTGTCATATTACTGTTACAGTAAAAAATATTAACTAAAAAAATTTATAAATTATATTTTAATAAAAAGGATAACTTCTGTGGGTCAAAAAACACATCCTTTAGGATTTAGATTAGGAATTATACAAGAACATAAATCTACTTGGTATGCAGATTTTAATCAATATGCAAGTTTGTTAAAAGAAGACGATCAAATTAGAACATACTTTAATGAAATATCGAAAACTGCAAGTATTGCAGATATTCAAATTAACCGTAATGGTTTAAGTGATCAAATCCATTTGGTTATTAAAACTGGTCGTCCTGGGGTACTTGTAGGTGATGATGGCCTCGGTATTGAAAATTTATTGAAAACTATTAAACAGTTTTTACCAAACAACAGACAAGTTACTATTAATATTATAGAAGTTGAAAAAATCAATTTAAATGCTTCACTAGTGGCTGAATTAGTTGTTAAACAATTAGAAGAACGTGTGGCTTTTCGACGTGCTATTAGAGAAGCTATGCAAGCTGCCCAAGAAGATAATGTTAGTGGAATAAAAATTCAAGTTTCCGGTAGATTAAACGGAGCTGAAATTGCTCGTAGTGAATGGATTCGAGAAGGCCGAGTGCCTTTACAAACTTTACGTGCAGATATTGATTATTCCGCAAAAGAAGCCAATACTATTTATGGAGTTTTAGGGATTAAAGTTTGGTTATTTAAAAATGAAATATTGACTAAATAACAATAGATATAAACTGTTAAACTGAATTATAATTGATAAAATTAATTTATTATGTTAAGCCCAAAAAGAACAAAATACAGAAAATTTCATAGAGGACGGATGCGTGGTAAAGCAACACGAGGAAACCAAATTTCGTTTGGAGATTATGGTTTACAAGCTTTAGAACCTACTTGGATTACCTCACGACAAATTGAAGCTGCTCGGCGAACAATTACGAGGTATACAAAACGAGGGGCATCTTTATGGATCAGAATTTTTCCTGACAAAACTGTTACAGCAAGAGCTGCAGAATCTAGAATGGGATCTGGTAAAGGTGCCGTAGATTATTGGGTAGCAGTTGTTAAACCTGGAACCATTTTATTTGAGATATCGTCAGTACCGGAAGAAATTGCTCGTTCTGCATTAAATTTAGCAGCATATAAATTACCTATAAAAACTAAATTTATTATAAGAAAAAACATTAAATAAATTATGAGTTTCCCAAATTTTAATACTATAAAATCGATCTCAAACGATGAAATATCTAAGGAGATTATCCAGGCGGAAAAAGAGTTATTTAATTTGCGCTTTAAGAAAGCAACACGACAACCTTTTAAATCTCATGAAATTAAATATACAAAGCGTCGTTTAGCTCAATTAAAAACTCTTTTAACTATCAGACTTAATTTGATAGAAAAAAATCAAAGTAATTTTTTAGCGAAAGTCACTAAAGAATTCTATGATTAAAAATAATTAATCTAAACTTAAATACTAAAGGAAATTTTAATGCCAGTAAAAGAAAAAATTGGTGTTGTTGTCAGTACTAAAATGAAGAAAACTGTAGTCGTAAAAGTTGAAAACCGTTATTCTCATCCTATGTATTCAAAAATAATGGTAAAAACAAGAAAATATTTAGTCCATGACGAAATGGGGGATTGTAATCTTGGGGATCAAGTTTTAGTTTATGAATGTCGACCTTTGAGTAAACGGAAACGTTGGAAATTAAGTCGAATTATTTCAAAATCATCTTTAATTAGTCAAATTTAAACTTTTATGATTTATCCTCAAACTACTCTAACAGTAGCTGACAATACAGGAGCTCGAAAAATTATGTGTATTCGAGTGTTGGGTGGAAATCGAAAATATGCAAAAGTCGGGGACACCATTATTGGAGTAGTTAAAGAAGCTATACCAAATATGCCAATTAAACGCTCAGATGTTATACGGGCAATAATTGTTAGAACATCTAAAACCATTCGAAGACAAGACGGTATGTTTATAAGGTTTGATGATAATGCTGCGGTAATCGTCAATTTAGACAGTAATCCAAGAGGGACTAGAGTTTTTGGTCCTGTTGCTCGTGAAATTCGCGAAAAGAATTTTTCAAAAATCGTATCATTGGCACCGGAGGTTTTATAAGTGAGAAAGATAAGTATAAAAATCGGTGATAATGTTAAAATTATAAGTGGATCTGAAAAAAATAAAACTGGTGAAGTAATTAAAATAGATCAAAAAAATGGAAAAATTTTAATCAAAGGAATCAATTTTAAATTTAAACATATTAAACCAAACCGAGAAAATGAAATTGGGGAAATAATTCAAGTCGAATCACCTATTCACCACTCAAATGTACAATTAATTTCAAAATAATTTTAATTATATGCGTAATAAAAATTCATTACAAGAAATAGCAGAAATCAATTGTTTATTAGCAAATATAAAAAAAGAATATGAACAAGGAATAAGACCTGTTTTATTAAAAAACAGTTCTGCTATTTATACAAATCCACATAAGATACCAAAGTTGAAAAAAATTCAAATTAATCGTAGTTTAGGATTAGCTGCTTCAAACAATAATATTTTAAAAAAAAATATTCAAGAATTTACTCAAATCACTGGGCAAAAACCTATTATTACAAGAGCGAAAAAAGCTATTGCAGGTTTTAAAATCCGTCAAGATATGGAATTAGGGTTAACTGTAACTTTAAGGGGTGAAAAAATGTATGCTTTTTTAACAAAATTAATCTTTCTTACATTTGCCCAACTCCGTGATTTCCGTGGTTTATCAGTAAGAAGTTTTGATAAAGCAGGTAACTATACATTAGGATTAAAAGAACAATTAATTTTCCCTGAAGTTAATTACGAAGATGTTGAACAAACTCAAGGTTTAACCATTAGTTTAGTTTTATCATCAGCAGCACAAAAAGGTACAACAAAAACCAAAATTTTGAATGGAATGATTTTATTCAAATTTTTAAGATTCCCATTAAATGATTGCGGTTATTACGAAAAATACGAGTCTTTAGAAGAAATTAGTCAGGTTTGGGAACGAAAAAAACAGTTTAAAAGAAAAAGATGGTCTCAAGAATAAATATATAGAAATAGGTCAAAATAAATAAAAGGAGAAAAGTATGGTAACAGATGCTATTTCAGATATGTTAACTCGAATAAGAAATGCAAATCAAGTTAAGCATCAAATTGTACAAATTCCAGGCACAAAAATGTGTGTAGCAATTGCATCAATTCTTAAAGATGAAGGTTTTATTGATGATTTTGAATTATACAGTGAAGGAATATTTAAATATCTTCTGATTTCTTTAAAATATAAAGGAAAAGACCGTAAACCAGTTATTTATAAAATTGAACGTATAAGTAAGCCAGGTTTAAGAGTTTATGTGAATTCAAAAAATTTACCAAAAGTTTTAGGGGATTTAGGTATTGCTATTATTTCAACATCACAAGGGGTAATGACAAACTTAAATGCAAAACAACTCGGAATTGGTGGTGAAGTTTTATGTTATATTTGGTAATTGGAGTTAGCTATGTCACGTATTGGAAAACTACCCATTGAAATACCAGCAAATGTTGATGTTACTTGTAATGGAGCAGAAATTACAGTTAAAGGGAAATTTGGCACATTACAAAAAACAATTCCCGATATCTTTCAAATTGAACATGATGCTAGTAAGTTAATTGTGAAGTTAGAGAATCAGACTAGAATAAATCGTGCATTATATGGTTTATATCGAACATTAATAAATAATATGATAATTGGTGTCTCAGAACAATTTAAATTAACATTAAATCTAGTAGGCGTTGGATATAGAGCTGCGGTACAGGGACAGTCCATAACTTTAAATTTAGGTTATAGTCATCCTGTGAAAATGAAGATTCCAAGTGCTATTTCAGTAGAAGTTGTTCAGAATACTAGTGTCCAATTAAAATCTTGTGATAAAGAAGCATTAGGATTATTTGCTGCAAATATTCGAGCATGGCGTCCTCCAGAACCTTATAAAGGAAAAGGTATTATTTATGAAGGGGAAATTGTAAGACGTAAAGCTGGTAAATCTGGTAAAAAATAAATTTAGATAAATTACACGTCTTAAAGAAAATAATTAAATGAGATATAAATATATATAAATATGAAATTTTCAAAAAGAGTCTTGTGGAAATTAAAAAATAAAAATAAAAAATTAAAACCCGATAAATATAAAAGATTAAAACGAGAAAGTTTACGGGGATCTATTAAAGGGACAGATTTGAAACCTCGATTATCTGTTTACCGTTCTAATGAAAATATTTATGCACAAATAATAGATGATACATTTTCTAAAACCTTAATCTCTTGTTCTACATTAGATCGTGATATTAAACTTTTTAGTGAGAATGGACGAACATGTAAAGCGGCACGATTAATGGGAGAAAAATTAGCAGAGTTAAGTCGTAAAAAAGGTATTACTAAAATTGTATTTGATCGCGGCCCATATCTTTATCATGGACGAATTAAAGCTTTAGCAGAAGGGGCACGTGCAGCAGGTCTGCAATTCTAATAAATAACTTTTAAAATATAAGTTTAAGAAAATTTTATGAGCACTAATTTACAACAACTTAATAAATTAAAAAAAAATCCACGGCGTAAAGATACTATTAAAGAACCTAAATTTGTAGAAAGACTAATAAAAATTAGTCGTGTATCTAAAGTGACGAAAGGTGGGAAAAAGTTAAGTTTCCGTGCAATAGTTGTTCTGGGAGACGAAAATGGTCAAGTTGGTGTAGGCGTTGCTAAAGCTGATGATGTTGTTAATGCTTTTAAAAAAGCAAAAACTGATGGAAGAAAAAACTTAATAAGAATTCCTATCACAAAGGCATTAAGTATACCACATAATGTAGTAGGCAAATTTGGTGCTTGTAATATAATTATGAGGCCTTCTATTGAAGGGTCAGGTGTTATTGCTGGGGGAGCTGTTAGAACTGTTTTAGAAGTTGCTGGTATTAAGAATGTAATTGCTAAGCAATTAGGTTCTGATAATTTACTAAATAATGCCCGTGCAGCCATCGTTGCTTTAAATAATTTAACAACCAAATCTCAAGTTTCAAAAAAACGAGATATTATCTTAAAATAATTAAGAAATAAAAATAGTTAAATTTATCAAATATTACAATGGAAAGGAAACAAACTAATGATAATAATATTTTATTAAAACGGCTACTATTAAGTTTAGCAATATTAATATTTATTAGAATTGGTACATTTTTACCAGTACCAGGTATTAATCATGGTCATTTATCTTTTTATATTCAAAGACATTCAATCACAAAAAGTTTGGTAAGTACATTTTCTGGTGATGACACTTTCGTTATTGGACTATTTACTTTAAATATTTTTCCTTACATAAATGCATCAATTTTAATGCAATTATTAATAAGTTTGATTCCTAGCCTTTCTAAATTACAGAAAGAAAGTGGGAGCGAAGGGAGGCGCACAATAACGAGAATAACCCGTATTATTACTTTAATTTGGGCTTTTATTCAGAGTTTTAGTATTGCCTTTTATTTAAAACGAGCATTATTTAATTGGAATTTATTATTAGCTGCAGAAATAATAGTTTGGCTAACTACTGGGGCTATGATAGTACTATGGTTAAGTGAATTAATAACAGAATATGGTTTAGGAAATGGTCCCTCACTATTAATTTATACAAATATTGTTTCAAGTTTACCGAATTTAGGTAAAAAATTAATTGCTGAAAATCTGAATAACTTAAATTTTGGATCAAGTTCATTTATTGCTTTATTATTTTTCTTAGCTATATATGGAATTGTTTTATTACAAGAAGGTGCACGTATTATTCCTTTAATATCCTCTAGACAATTAAGTCAAGCAGGACCTAGTTTATCAGAACTACCCAATAATAATTATATTCCATTACGTTTTAATCAAGCTGGAGTTATGCCTATTATTTTAACTACTGCTGTATTAGTTATTCCTAATTATATTAGTAATTTAGGATTATTACCGATTATAACTCTTCCCGCATTAATAAAATCTTCAAAATTAATTTATTGGATTAGTTATTTTATATTAATATTACTATTTAGTTCTTTTTATTCAACAATTATACTTAATCCTAAAGATATTTCTAATGAATTACAAAAGATGGCTGTTAGTATACCTGGAATTAGGCCTGGTATAGCAACTACGTTTTATTTAAAACGGGTGATGAAACGAGTAACATATTTAGGGGCTATTATGCTAGCATTATTAGCAACTCTTCCAAACATAATTGAAGCACTGTTACATGTTTCAAATTTTAATGGTTTAGGAACAACATCATTATTAATCTTGGTAGGTGTTGTACTGGATATTTCTAGAGAGATTAGAAGTATCTTGTTATCAAATATTTATAATGATATATTTAACTAAACTAAATGAAGTCATACTTATTTAAAGGATAATTAAACATGAAAGTTCGTCCCTCAGTTAAAAAAATGTGTGATAAATGTCGTATTATTAAACGTCATGGTAAAGTGATGGTAATTTGTATGAATTCTAAACACAAACAACGTCAAGGTTAATAATTAAAAGGAGTCAATTAAGTGGTCAGATTAATAGGTGTTGATTTACCGAACAACAAAAAAATTGTATATGCGCTTACAGCTATTCATGGGATTGGTTTAACCTCTGCAAAAAATATGGTTGAACTGGCTAATATCGATTTTGAAACTCGTACAAGTGATTTAACAACAGAACAAACAATTTCATTAAGAAATTTGGTGGAAAATAATACTCTAAAATTAGAAGGTGATTTACGCCGCTTTAATGGTTTAAATATTAAACGGTTAAATGAAATAAATTGTCATAGAGGAAAACGGCATAGAACTAGTTTACCTGTTCGTGGACAACGGACCCGTACAAACGGGAGAACTAGACGTGGATCGAAAAAGACAGTTACAGGTAAGAAAAAATAATGTTATTTTTTAAAAAGTTATACTAATTTAAATTTTTATCATATATGATACAAAAAATTCGAAAAATAGCCTCTAAAAAAGATAAAAATCAATTTACAAATGGTATTGTTCATATCCACTCAACTTTTAACAATACAATAGTAACTATTACAAATTTAACAGGAGATACAATTTCTTGGGCTTCTACTGGTAGCTCAGGGTTTAAAGGAGCAAGAAAAGGAACTCCGTTTGCAGCTCAAATGGCTGCGGAAAAAGCAGCCTTTGAAGCATTAAATATTGGTTTAAAAACAGTCGCTATTTTAGTAAAAGGTCAAGGATCAGGTAGAGAAACAGCAATTAGATCAGTCCAAAGTGCAGGTTTTGACATTACTTCGATTCAGGATATTACTCCTGTACCACATAATGGATGTCGTCCACCAAAGCGTCGTCGTGTTTAATTAAATTTTTTAAAAAATTTTCAAATTAGTTTAAACTATGAACCATCCTTATATAAAATGCCTGAAATCAGAAAAAACTGAATCAGGTATTATATTTGGACAATTTTTAATAAATTCTTTACGACCTGGTCAGGGACTAACAATTGGTAATCTATTAAGAAGAGTATTATTAGGAGATTTAGAAGGAACAAGTATTACTGGAATCCGCATTGCTGGTATAAGGGATGAATTTTCAGTATTAGTAGGAGTTAGAGAAGATATTCTTGAGATTTTATTAAATTTAAAAGGTATTGTTTTAAAAAGTAAAATAACGGAACCTCAATTTGGGAGACTAAAAATTCAAGGTCCTGGTATTATTACGGCTAATTTAATTCAGTTACCTTCGGATTTAGAAATCATAAATCCCAATCATTATATCGCAACAATTTCAACAAATAATATGCTTGAAATTGAATTTCGATTTGAACATGGAAAAGGTTACCAACTTGCAGGACAATCTTTTTCTAGCGAATCAGAAGATTTCCTGCAAATCGATGCTATTTTTATGCCAATTAAAAAAGTAGATTTTAAAGTTGAAACAGTTTATGACGACTCGAATAATATATTTGAACGTTTAGTATTAGATATTTGGACAAATGGCAGTGTTACTCCAGAAGAGGCAATTTCTCAAGCAGCGCACTTGATTGTCAAATTATTCGGTACATTAATCGATACTAATTTAACGTCAAAAATACTAGGATCTAATGAGAAAGAGTCAGCATTTCCAATGGATCCATATACAAATATTGCGATTGAAGAGTTACAATTATCTGTTCGCGCGTATAATTGTTTAAAAAGAGCCCAAATAAATACAATTGGAAATTTATTAGAATATTCTCCCGAAAAATTACAACAACTTAAAAATTTTGGGAGAAAATCGGCTGATGAAGTCTTTGCTACTCTTAAAACAAAATTAGGAATTATCTTAAAATAGCTAGTTTTCAATTAATCTAATAATATAATTTATGAATAAAACATTTATTCCACGTTCACACTATGCAACAAAAAAATGGTATATAGTTGATGCAAGTCAAAAACCGTTAGGAAGACTTGCTACTATTATTTCTTATATTCTACAGGGAAAACACAAAGTGGATTATGATCCTGCGGTTGATAATGGTGATTATTTAATTATTATTAATGCAAAAAATATGATTATCGATTCCTGGAGTTTAGGTCATCTAAAATTTCGTGTTTTTCGACCAGGACGACCGGGGAGTTCTTTAAAAAAAGTTTTTGAACATATTCCTCAAAAAATTATAGAAAGTGCGGTTAAAAATATGCTACCGACTGGATCAAGGTCTACTATTCAAAATAGATTAAAAATTTATGACGGTTCAGAGCACCCACATATCTCACAGAATCCTGTACGTTTTGAATCTTAAAAAATTCTTACATCATTAATATATAACTTATATGACTATTGAAAAAGAATCGCTGTTCAAAAAAGAAAAAATTGGTATTGGAAAACGCAAAGAAGCAGTAGCTAGAGTCTATCTGGTCCCCGGTACTGGGAATTTGTTCATTAATCGGACTCCTGGAGAAAAATATTTACAATATAATACAGCTTATTTAAATTTAATCTGGTCTCCATTAAAAACTTTAAAATTAGAAAAACAATTTGATATTATTGCAATTCTTAAAGGAGGTGGTTTAACAGGTCAAACCCACGCTATTCAATTAGGCCTTGCAAGATTACTTTGTAAAATGGGTACTGAAAACCGTCCCATTTTAAAATCTTATGGATTTTTAACAAGAGATGCACGTATTAAAGAACGTAAAAAATATGGTTTACGTAAAGCAAGAAAAGCTCCACAATATTCAAAACGTTAATTATCTTAAAAATATAATATGCCAAAACCTGAAATTCATCCAAAATGGTTTAATGAGACACCCGTTTTTTGCGATGGTAAACTTATTGCTCTTGTTGGATCGACAAAGAAAGAATTAAATGTGGATGTTTGGTTAACGAATCATCCTTTTTATAATGATTCTCAAACAATGATTGACAGCGAAGGCCGTGTTGAAAGATTTATGAAAAAATATGGATTAAATTTAAATGAAAAATAATCTAATATAAATAAACATTTTATATTTATTTACTGTTTTTAAAATATATGCCAACTATCCAACAATTAGTTCGTTCCAAAAGAATACAAATTAATAAAAAGACGAAGTCACCTGCATTACTAAATTGTCCGCAAAGACGTGGTGTATGTACCAGAGTTTATACGACAACACCAAAAAAGCCTAATTCCGCTATTCGAAAAGTAGCTCGTGTAAGATTAACTTCGGGATTTGAAGTTACAGCTTACATTCCGGGAATTGGGCATAATTTACAAGAACATTCGGTTGTTTTAATAAGAGGCGGTCGAGTTAAAGATTTACCGGGTGTTAGATACCATATTATCCGTGGTGCATTAGATAGTGGGGGGGTTAAAGATCGAACACAAGGCCGTTCTAAATATGGAGTTAAAAAACCAAAAAGTGAAAAATAATTTGTTAAAATTATATGAATTTTTCAATTTTAACGAATTAATTACCAAATCATATTAATTTAAAAATGTTTCTTTTATGTCTCGTCGAAATATCTCAAAAAAACGGTTTTCTAAAGCAGACCCAATTTACAATAGTTATTTAGTAAGTTTATTAACTTCAAGAATTTTAAAATCGGGTAAAAAAACATTAGCAGAAAATATTGTAAATAGTTCATTTGAAATTATTAGAACTAAAACAAATGAAGATCCTTTAATTATTTTTGAAAAAGCAATTAAAAATGCTAGCCCAGTAGTTGAAGTTAAAGCTCGAAGAATTGGTGGATCTACATATCAAGTACCCCTTGAAGTAAGTGGGTTTCGAGCTACGAACTTATCTTTACGTTGGATTATTGAATATTCACGTCAAAGAGTTGGACGTACTATGGCAATCAAATTAGCAAGTGAAATAATTGACACTGCTAATGATATCGGTAATACTATAAAGAAAAAAGAAGAAACTCATAGAATGGCTGAAGCAAATAAAGCCTTTGCTCATTTTAGATATTAAGGGTCCGAGATTCTCGCTAAAAGCTTTATTGTAATCATCTAAATACTAGTTAAGGAAATTTTAAAGATGGCTCGTGAAAAATTTGAACGAACAAAACCACATGTTAATATTGGTACTATTGGGCATGTAGATCACGGTAAAACTACATTAACTGCTGCAATTACAGCGACACTTGCATTAGATGGAACTTCTACTGCTAAAGATTATTCTGACATTGATGCAGCACCTGAAGAACGCGCACGTGGTATTACTATAAATACAGCACACGTTGAGTATGAAACAGAAAACCGTCATTACGCACATGTGGATTGTCCTGGCCACGCAGATTATGTTAAAAACATGATTACTGGTGCCGCACAAATGGATGGTGCTATCTTAGTAGTATCTGCGGCAGATGGTCCAATGCCACAAACTCGAGAACATATTTTATTATCTAAACAAGTTGGGGTCCCTGATATTGTTGTCTTTTTAAATAAAGAAGATCAAGTGGATGATGAGGAATTATTAGAATTAGTTGAATTAGAAGTTAGCGAATTATTATCAGCATACGACTTCCCTGGTGATGATATTCCCATTTGTACTGGTTCAGCACTGCAAGCTATTGAAGCTATCTCTTCAAACCCAGAGATAAAAAGAGGTGATAATCCTTGGGTAGACAAGATTTATAAATTAATGGATGCCGTAGATGACTATATTCCAACCCCTGAACGCGATGTTGAAAAAACATTTTTAATGGCTATTGAAGATGTTTTTTCAATCACGGGACGTGGTACAGTAGCTACAGGCCGAATTGAGCGTGGTATTGTTAAAGTAGGTGATAATGTAGAAATTGTGGGAGTTGGAGATACTCAAACAACAACCATAACTGGAATTGAAATGTTCCAAAAAACATTAGATGAAGGTTTTGCAGGAGATAATGTTGGTATTTTATTACGTGGTGTAACAAGAGAAGATATAGAAAGAGGAATGGTATTAGCTCAACCGGGAACAATTACTCCTCATACTCATTTTGAGTCAGAAGTTTATGTTTTAACAAAAGAAGAAGGTGGTCGCCATACACCATTCTTTACTGGTTATAGACCACAATTCTATGTTCGTACGACTGATGTTACTGGTTCAATCACACAATTTACGGCTGATGATGGCGCAATTGTAGAAATGGTGATGCCGGGTGATCGAATTAAAATGACCGCTGAATTAATTTACCCAGTAGCGATAGAAGATGGCATGAGATTTGCAATTCGTGAAGGTGGCCGAACAATTGGAGCTGGAGTAGTTTCTAAAATTGTTAAATAATTAAAGACTTTATGGTAACAAAAACAACTGAAAAAATTCGTGTACGGTTAGAATCTTTTAACCATGAACTTTTAATTAGATCTTGTCAAAGAATTACTGACATTTTACAAAATGTTGAAGTAATTAATTTAGGCCTTGTAACTTTACCGACTGATAAACGTATTTATTGTGTTTTAAGGTCACCTCATGTAGATAAAGATTCAAGAGAGCATTTTGAAATAAGGGTTCATAAAAGGGTATTAGAAATTTATTATGATTCAACAATAAATATTTTTGATTTATTATCAGAATCTGAACTACCCCCTGGTGTCTTATATAGAATTTGTTTATCTTAAAATTAAAGCCTTATAAATCTAAAATAATCTTTAGATTTATAAGGCTTTAATTTTAAGATGTTATTCTGATTAAAAAAGCAATTATATGCAAATTGACTATAAATATGAATGTACTTTATCCATTTTAATTGAAAATCAACCTGCTATTTTACCAAGAATTGCAGGATTATTAACAAGAAGAGGGTTTAAAGTAGATAGTTTGGCTATAGGATCAACCGAACATGCTAAAACATCTAGATTAATATTAATTTTACCAGGCAATATGAGGGTAATAGACCAAATAACGAGACAACTTTATAAATTATTTCCCGTTATTAAAATTCAAAATTTGACTCACTTACCTTCAATTCGACGTGAGTTAATTCTGTTAAAAATTTTATCAACAAGAAAAAATCGTTCTAAAATTTTAGAAATAGCAACCTTTTTCCGTGCTAAAGTATTGGATTTTGCAGAAAAAGTATTGACGCTTGAAGTTACAGGAGATTCTGAAAAAATTATTGCTTTCGAACAATTAATCAATCAATTTGGCGTTGTTGAATTAGTTCGGACAGGTAAAATTGCCTTAACTCGAGAGTCGATTGCAACTGCACAATTATTTACAAAGAAAAAAGATCTTCAGCGAAAGAAAATACTAAAATCTTACATAAGTGAAATAGAAACAAAACTCTATCTCCTATAGACTATTGTTTCTTACGAATCTATATAATGGGGACGGAGGGACTTGAACCCTCACGCACTATCACTAGGCAACGGATTTTAAGTCCGTCGTGTCTACCAATTCCACCACGTCCCCTATATCCTACTAGAATATTATCATATAAACTAGACTGAAAAAGCAACCTTATAGCACTTTCTTTATAGGCGGCACCCAGATTCGAACTGGGGATAGAGGATTTGCAATCCACTGCCTTACCACTTGGCCATACCGCCGCCTATTATATTTTACCCCATCTCATAAAAATCGTAAATTCTTAACAATTATTGTTGAAAATTTACAACATAAAAAATAACTTTTAGAAGTTTCGTGAATAGAAGTTTCAAATTATCTAGAACATAGTAAAACGTTTATGTTTGAAAAATTTACAGAAGGTGCAATTAAAGTTATTATGCTTTCTCAAGAGGAAGCTCGAAGAATGGGTCATAATTTTGTTGGAACCGAGCAACTTTTTTTAGGCGTAGTTGGACAGAGACAAGGTATGGGTGCTAAAGCTCTGAGATCCTTAGGTGTCACCTTAAAAAAAGCCCGAAAAGAAGTTGAAAATTATATAGGGCGAGGTACTGGTTTCGTAGCTTCTGAAATTCCTTTTACCCCTAGAGCTAAAAGAGTCTTAGAAATGGCTGTTCAAGAAGGAAAAGATATTGGTCAAAATTATGTTGGAACAGAACATATTCTTTTAGCTCTTTTAGGCGAAGAAGATGGTGTAGCAATTCGTACTATTGAAAAGTTAGGAGTCGATATTGCACAATTAAGAAGTAAAACTTTAGGTCTAATAAAAGAGAACCAAGAAGAACTATTAAGACCGTTAACAGAATCAGAAAAAAGAATACTAGATCGAGATATTGATAGTAGCTCAACACCAACTTTAGATGAATATACAGATAATATTACAAAAGAAGCTATTGAAGGACGTTTAGATCCAGTTATTGGAAGAGATAAAGAAATCTTTGAAGTTATAAAAGTGTTAGCTAGACGTAGTAAAAACAATCCTGTTCTTATAGGTGAACCTGGTGTAGGAAAAACTGCTGTAGCAGAAGGTTTAGCGCAACTTATATTAACACAAGACGTTCCAAATTTTTTAGAAGGAAACGTTATTATGTCCTTAGATCTAGGTTCATTACTAGCTGGGACAAAATACCGAGGAGAATTTGAAGAACGATTAAAACGAATTGTTGAAGAAGCACAATTTGATGGTACAACGATTTTAGTAATTGATGAAATTCATACTTTAGTTGGTGCTGGAGCTGCTGAAGGAGCTGTTGATGCGGCGAATATTTTAAAACCAGCTTTAGCTCGAGGTGGTTTTAGGTGTATTGGAGCAACAACAATAGAAGAATATCGTAAATATATTGAACGTGATGCTGCGTTAGAACGTAGATTTCAACCTGTACATGTTAATGAACCCAGTATTGGTGTAACTATTGATATTTTACGTGGATTAAGGTCAAAATTTGAACGTCATCATACATTAACCTATCATGATACGGCAATTGAGCAAGCAGCAATATTAGCTGACAAATTTATTGCTGATAGATACCTACCAGATAAAGCAATTGATGTTCTTGATGAAGCTGGATCACGTGTTAGATTAGAAAATAAAAGATTACCTGAAGGTATATTGTTATTGTTAAATGAATTACAAGAAACATTAACCGAGAAAGATATTGCCGTTCGTGAACAAGATTTTGAAACAGCTTCCCAACTCCTGGATTATGAAATGGAAGTAAGAATTCAAATCCAAGTAATGAAACAAGCACTTCAAATTAATGAAAAAGCAGGCCTTAAACGTGTTCATATTGATATGGTAATGGAAGAGGATATTGCCGAAGTTATTGCAGGTTGGACAGGTATACCTATAACCAAAATTTCAGAGACGGAATCGAAAAAATTATTAAATATGGAAGAAACACTCCACGAACGACTGATTGGTCAACACCAAGCAATTGTCGCTGTATCCAAAGCGATTAGACGTGCTAGGGTTGGATTACGGAATCCTGATCGTCCTATTGCAAGTTTTATTTTTGCTGGGCCTACTGGCGTCGGAAAAACAGAATTAACTAAAGCTTTAGCAGCTTATATGTTTGGAAGTGAAGACACAATGATCCGGTTAGATATGTCGGAATATATGGAAAAGCATACTGTTGCAAAATTAATTGGTTCACCACCAGGGTATGTTGGGTATAGTGAAGGTGGTCAGTTAACAGAAGCAGTGCGAAGTAAACCTTATACAGTTGTTTTATTTGATGAAATTGAAAAAGGTCATCCTGATGTTTTTAATCTATTACTACAAATTTTAGATGATGGTAGATTAACTGATTCAAAAGGACGAACAATAGATTTTAAAAATACGGTCATTATTATGACCTCGAACGTCGGCGCAAAAATCATTGAAAAAGAAAGTGGGATTCAATCAAAAAAATCCAATAAAAGTAGTCTTGATATTAACTCAGATTTTTTATCATATTCGTCTGACCCGGTAGTTGATCCAAATGTTTTTAAACGCATTTCTTTTTTAGTAAATGAAGAGTTAAAAAAATATTTTAGACCAGAGTTTTTAAATCGGTTAGATGAAATTATTGTTTTTAGTCATTTAACTAAGAATGATGTAACTAAAATTTCTGATATCATGATAAAACAGTTACAAGATCGGATGAAAGAAAAAGAAATTGAACTTGAAGTAAAAAATGTTGTTAAAAATATACTAGTAGAACAAGGGTTTGATCCTATATATGGTGCTCGACCTTTAAGAAGAGCTGTTATGCGATTATTAGAAGATAATTTAGCCCAAGAATTTTTATCAAAACCATTATACCCTAGAACGAAACTTATTATTGATGCCGACCTTGAAGATAATATTATTGTTAATGTAGATCATAGTAGAGTTGATTTATCATTAATTAAAAATGAAGAAAACGTATAGTTCCTAAATTCAAAAATATTAATATTTTTGAATTTAGGAACTATACGTTTGTTTAAATTAGTTAAGTTCTTGATAATTTACTAATAGAAGATGAAGGCGAACTTGGTGATGCGTAAAGTTTTTTTTCCATATGACCAGCTAAATATGCTAACCGACCTGCTTTTACAGATAAATCCATTGCTTTTGCCATTTGTTGAGGGTTTTTTGATTGAGCAATTGCTGTATTTAATAGTATCCCATCAGCCCCTAATTCCATTGCAATTGTGGCATCACTCGGCGCACCTATTCCAGCATCTATGATAACAGGTATATTTGAATTTTCAATAATAATTTTAAGGTTTGAAACATTTTGTAACCCTTGCCCAGAACCGATGGGTGAACCGAGCGGCATTACAGTAGCACAACCTAAATCTTCTAGATGCAAAGCTAATATCGGATCCGCATTAATGTATGGTAAGACCGTAAAACCTTTTTTTACAAGAAATTCGGCTGCTTTAAGTGTCCCAAGCGGATCTGGTAATAAATATTTTGGATCAGAAATAACTTCTAACTTAACAAAAAAATTATCTTCTTGACCAATCCTACAAGCTAACTCATGACCTAAAAACGCTATTCTAATAGCTTCTTCCGCTGTTTGAGAACCAGCAGTATTAGGAAGTAACCATAGTTTTTTCCAATCTAAAAAATTAAGAAAAGTACTCGTATCGTTTTTTAAATTGACCGGTAATCGTCGAATTGCAACAGTTACAATCTCACAATTACTTTTTTCTATGCTTTGAAGAGACTTATTAACTGTTTTATATTTTCCAGTCCCTAACATTAATCGTGAATTAAAAGACTTATTTCCAATCTTTAATACATCAGAATCTTTCATCGTTTTTTTTTTATTTTTATAAATATTCCCCATTTA
>Ga0206123_10000706_pt1 | contig 32767 bp, 27 predicted proteins | sample Helgoland_Spring_2_FD_160086 | JGI IMG/M metagenome (GOLD analysis project Ga0206123, IMG submission 160086) | Pelagic subsurface seawater microbial communities from Kabeltonne, Helgoland, North Sea - Helgoland_Spring_Bloom_20160316_1 | ecosystem: Environmental > Aquatic > Marine > Epipelagic ...
CAGAAACGTACCACCTATGGCCAGGCCACCTAATAAGTTGTGTATACCATCGGCAAACAGAATCATATAGCCCAGAGGTTGCTTGCAGTCACTGTCGGCCCGGCGGCAATGATGCCAGTGCAAAAGTTGCTCCAGGGCAAAAAAACTGCAGAACCCGGTGACGACCCAAACAAAGAACCCCAGGCCAGGACCTGAGAACTCCAATCCGGCCGGAATCATATGGAAAAAGGCACCCCCAATGAGAGAACCTGCCGCAAAAGCTACTAGCGGCATCATGATCTTCTGCAATGTTTCTTTCTCTAACAACAGTGTAATACTGCCTACAAGCGCTATTGCACTCATCAGCAGGCCACTTGCGAATATCCAGGCTAATTCACTCATAACTATTTTGTTGAGCCATATCAGTTAAAAAAAAAACAAGAATCTCATATACTGAGCCAATCTGGTTAGCCGAAAGGTTATCACAACATAATTTCCAGGAGTAAAAACATGAAGCGAGTATATTTCTTGCTCCCAAATATTGATTGCGCACATAAGATTGTAAACGAACTAACCCTGTCTGAAATGGATGAAAAGCATATTCATATTATTTCCCGGGAAGATACTCCGCTGGAAGATCTGCCTGAAGCCTCGTTATTACAAAAAAGTGATTTTATTCCAGCTTTTGAACGGGGAATCGCGATTGGTGGCACCACTGGTTTACTGGCAGGACTCGCAACACTTGCTGTACCCGGCGGTGCCGTCTTAAGTGGTGGAGCGCTACTGGCTTGTTTCGCCGCTGGGGCCGGGGTTGGTTCGTGGCTTGGTAGCATGGTTGCGCTAGAGGTGCCTAATACGCGCCATGCCGAATTTGAAGAGGCTATCAAACAAGGTAGTTTGCTTATGTTGCTGGACGTCCCGAATGAAAAGCTGTCCGAAATTGAGACGATTGTCATCAGGCATTATCCTGAAGCAATTCTGGAAAAAGTCGATACCGTCCTAATTTAGAAAAAGCAGGGGGCCGTGGAAAAATGGGTCTTAAATATGCCGCGGCTTCGCCCCAAACCTTTTTGTAACCGGTAATGCCATGCTTCAATAACGAGAGAAAAAAGACTGTAACTACCTCATCTCACCAACTGTCATTGCAAAACGATCACCCTTATTGGTGTTGGGTATCTGCACCTTTGGTCTTTCCTCGTTAGCTGTAGTGATGAATACGCTGGACGGGGCAAAGTAGACCACACGGACATTGGAACAAGATGATCAAGCCAATCATACAAGTCAAGAATCCTGCAATTTCCGATAAAGCGATCTAACACTGATACCCGCCAGGGCCGCAGCCCTGTCTTTATCTCCGCCTGTGCTTACCATTAAATCTTGTAAGTAATTGAGTTCGTTTGTTTTCAGGTCCGCAACAGCCTCCCGGTTTCCTTTCAGATTATTGTCAATCTCAAGACAAGCAATAACCACATGCTGATCTATCACCGGGGTGTTAGCCAGCACCACGGCTCTGGATAATATATTTCGCAGTTCGCGAATATTTCCCGCATAGTCGTGCACCATCAGTCGCTTGATCGCGGAATCAGTGAGCACGTGGTTCTCGCCCCCGACAATTTTTCTAAGCATTGTTTTCGCCAGAAGTGTGATGTCTTCTTTACGTTCATTCAGTGATGGCAGGTGGATGGGGAACACATTAATACGATAGTAAAGGTCCAGCCTGAACTCACGCCGCTCGACCATTTCAAAAATATCCTTGTGGGTCGCACAGACAAGCCTGAAGTCTGCGCGTTTGGTTTCCTGGCTGCCCACTGGTCGATAAACACCGGATTCTATCAAACGAAGCAGTTTCACCTGAAGTTCAAGCGGAACATCACCAATCTCATCGAGAAACAGCGTGCCGCCATTGGCCGTTTCAATCAAACCTGGCTTATTGTGAGTGGCCCCGGTAAATGCACCTTTGATATGTCCAAATAGCTCACTTTCAAATAGAGACTCTGACAACCCTGAACACTCCAGCGTCACAAATGGTTTGGCTGCTCGGTTACTTGAACCATGAATAGCCAGTGCCGCCATCTCCTTACCAGCCCCTGACTCCCCTAACAATAAAACCGATGCTTCAGTTGGGCCAACTCGCGTTATATTCTCAATCATCTTGTTGAATGCAGGGCTGGCTCCAACCATCTCATCGCCACCGACCTGGGGACTCGCCAGTGTCACGGGTTTTAACAATTCAACAAAGAACCCCAGGTTACCGTCGGCATCAAGAATCGGCAGCATCTCGACATCGACATGCTCTTTTCCCCTGGGTGTGTGATGAATATGCAACACTCGCTCTTTTTGTTTTGATATTTGTGCCGCATATAGGGGACAGGATTCCCCGGCCTGGTCGCAGGGCACATCGTAGTTATGAGAAACCTTGTAGCAAAATGCTGGCGCTGTCAGATCCACCTCACCGAAACTTTCACTGTAACTATTATTGCTGGCGATTATTTGATAGTCAGGTGTGACAAGAATCGCAGGACACTCGAATCCGTTCAGCATCATGGCCAGGTCCGCCGGTGTGTCTTTGGTGATTACTTTCACTATCTATCTCCAGTTTTGTCATCTGAATTGTCATATTTGTCAAAAGCAATCTTACACAGGTACAAAAAATACGCAAAAGCGCTATCGCCACTTCCGAATTAGTTCTTATATATCAAATAGATAGATTATTTCTAGTGTAGACACCCGATTGGCATGAACGGTGCAATACCAATTGTAAAGTCTGTATTAACAGATGACATAAACAACAGAGGAGAACACGATGGATAATGAAACTGGTACTCAGGTCTCTATGCCGAAATTGAACGAACTGGCACCCGATTTCACAGCCCCGACTACCGCCGGGGTCAAGTCACTTGCTGATTACAAGGGTAAATGGTTGGTGTTATTTTCACATCCGGCTGACTTTACACCGGTCTGCACAACGGAATTTATCGCCTTTGCCAGGGCTGCGCCTGAATTTGCAAAATTGGATTGCGAGCTTCTTGGCCTATCAATTGACAGCACACACTCCCATATTGCATGGGCTCGGAACATTAAAGAAAAGTTCGAGGTAGATATTACTTTTCCCATTATTGCTGATCTGAAAATGGAAGTTGCCAAGGCTTACGGCATGATTCACCCCGGCGCGGGTGATACCTCATCGGTAAGAGCGACTTTTTTTATAGATCCAGAAAGCAAGCTAAGAGCCATGGTCTACTACCCAATGAGCAATGGACGGTCTATACCGGAGTTTTTGAGATTGCTTGCCGCACTGCAAACATGCGATTTACACGGGGTTGCTACGCCTGAAAATTGGCAGCCGGGGGATAAAGTGATTGTTCCACCGGCGGCAACGCTCGAGGAAGCTAACAGGCGAGTCGATTCAGGCGAGTATGAATGCACAGACTTCTACTTCTGCACAAAGACACTTTAACGACGCAACTTAACAGGCCGGTCTGACATCAAGCACAATCGATATCAGGCCGGGCATCCAATTAACCCATATAGAATCAGAGTGACACCATAGGACATGATGGAATTTGATCCCGTAGTATTAGCCAGAATACAGTTTGCTGCCAACATCAGCTTTCACATATTGTTCCCTACAATCACTATAGGGCTGTGTTGGGCGCTACTATTTTTTCGCACCAAATTTACCTTAACGGGGAATAAGAACTGGGAGTTTGCCTACTATTTTTGGGTCAAGGTCTTCGCCTTGACCTTCGCTATCGGTGTCGTTTCCGGAATCACCATGAGCTTCCAATTTGGCACCAACTGGCCTGGCTTTATGGAAAAAGCGGGTAACATCGCGGGCCCCCTATTGGGATATGAAGTGCTAACTGCATTTTTCCTGGAGGCCAGCTTTCTCGGCATCATGTTATTTGGTAAAAACAGGGTGTCGAATAGAACTCACTTAATCGCTTGTATTCTGGTCGCAATTGGCACCACATTTTCTGCCTTCTGGATCTTGAGTCTTAACTCCTGGATGCAAACACCCACCGGTTACAACATTGAAGATGGGGTGCTCACGGTAGATAGCTGGACGGCAGTCATATTCAATCCATCATTTCCCTATCGATTGGCACATATGCTGATTGCTTCCGTATTAACGGCAGCCTTCCTCATGATGGGCGTTAGCTCCTGGAGAATGATCCAAAAAGTAGACGGGCCTGCTACTTTGTTAGTTTTTAAAACAGGATTAGTCACCGCAATGGTACTCGCACCCCTGCAGGTCTTTGTCGGCGATCTACATGGGCTAAACACCCTGGAACATCAGCCCGCAAAAGTCGCAGCAATGGAAGCTATATGGGAAACAGAGAAAGCAGTGCCATTCACACTGTTTGCATTTCCCGACGAGGAAGCAAGAAAGAACCATTTTGCAATCGAGATCCCTTACGCGGCCAGCCTAATTCTGACCCACGAACTCGATGGCGAAATCAGGGGCCTGAATGAATTTGAAGGAAATCACCCACCGGTAGCCCCGGTTTTCTGGTCCTTCAGAATAATGTTAGCGGTTGGTAGCCTGATGATCCTCATATCCTGGTGGGTTGGCGCACAATTATTCTTACTCAAAAAATCAATCACACCCCTGCAACTACAAGCCGTCTCAGCGATGACCTTCTCAGGCTGGGTCGCAGTACTGGCGGGTTGGTACGTGACAGAGATTGGACGCCAGCCATGGATCGTGAGCGGCGTATTAAAGGTTAACGACGTGGTTGCAGACCACAGTAGCGGCATGGTGTTAAGCACACTGACAGGCTATCTGGCGTTATACCTTTTTGTGTTGGTTTCTTACATCGGTACCCTGAAATATCTGGCGACAAAACCGGCCGCCTCGCTTATCGCATTAGCAGAATATGCGACGACTTCCACCCTTGAAGGACAACGCTAATGGAATATTGGCTACCACTATTTTTTGTCGGCGCTATGGGATTATCTCTATTAATCTACGTGGTACTTGATGGTTACGATCTTGGTATCGGTTTGCTATTACCGCTGGCAACTGACGATGAAAAAGACGCAATGATTTCATCCATCGGCCCCTTCTGGGATGCAAACGAAACCTGGATTGTGCTCGGCGTGGGAATACTACTAATTGCATTCCCAAAAGCCCACGGGATAGTTCTGACCACACTCTACATCCCGGTTACCCTGATGTTAATGGGTCTTATATTGCGGGGTATCGCTTTTGACTTCAGAGTAAAAGCAGGAGAAAAGAACAAGCCTATGTGGAATAAACTGTTTTTTACAGGCTCCCTGCTTGCAGCTGTATGCCAGGGCTGGATGTTAGGTTCCTATATCACAGGATTAAATGGCTCTTTTGTCAACACGCTGTTTGCAGCCTTGATAGCACTCACTTTGCCAGCGCTCTACATTATGCTCGGCGCCGCCTGGCTACTGTGCAAAACAACCGATACATTATTCGAAAAAGCCATCGGATGGGCCAAGCATGCAATCCTGCCAATGGGTCTTGCGCTGCTACTCGTGTCGATCGCAACCCCATTGATCAGCGATGCTATTGCAGAAAAATGGTTCTCGCTGCCCAATGCAATAGGGCTTGCTCCCATCCCGTTGATGACAACTATCATCTTCTTTGGACTGATCTGGTTGCTGTACGAAAAGCAGAATCTGTACAACGGAAATGAGTGGTTAATATTTGCCGGGCTCATATTTATCTGCGTGCTCGCAGCCATAGGGCTAGCCTACAGTATATTTCCGGAGATTATTCTCGGCAGACTTAACATATGGGAAGCAGCATCATCAACCAAATCTTTGCTTTTCACCTTCTGGGGTACAGCGATCACACTGCCCGCGATTATTGGCTACACAATATTTGTGTATCGAATCTTCAGTGGCAAGACAGCAAACCTGAGCTATGAATAACATCGAAGGAGTCACAACCATGACAAAAAAACTTAACTTTAGCGCAGACACATCAATTAAGCCGCAAGTACTTCCATTCTTTGACAAGCCGACAAATACCTTTTCCTATATTGTCAAGGATCCGGACACAAATGCCTGTGCTGTCATCGATTCAGTCATGAATATTGATTACCCATCGGGAACGACGAGCTATGACGGCGCCGATGAAATCATCACAAAAATCAGGAAGCTGGGTTTAAAGCTTGAATGGATCATCGAGACCCATGTGCACGCAGACCACTTAACCGCTGCCCCCTATATCCAGGAACAACTGGGTGGCAAGATTGGTATCGGCTCGAATATCACCGTAGTCCAGGATGCGTTTGCAACCGTCTTCAATGACGGTCCAGGCTTCAAGCGTGACGGCTCGCAGTTTGATTGTCTATTTGTGGATGGTGCAACTTATCAAATAGGCAACCTGACCGCACATGCCATCCATACACCTGGCCATACACCTGCTTGCATGACGCACGTGATGGGCGATGCAGCTTTTGTTGGTGATACTCTATTTATGCCTGACGGCGGTACTGCCCGGGCGGACTTCCCCGGAGGTGACGCACGTACACTTTTTCACTCGATTAAAAAGGTACTGAGCCTGCCACAAGAAACTCGTCTATTCATGTGTCACGATTATGGCCCAAACGATAGAGAGATTGAATACGAAACCACTGTCGCCAAAGAATGTGCTGAAAACATACATGTGCACACAGGTATTGGCGAAGATGAATTTGTCAAAATTCGTGAGGCACGAGACGCGACACTTGGAATGCCGACCCTGATACTACCGTCCCTACAGGTCAATATGCGCGCAGGTCACTTACCACCCGCCGACGACAATGGCATGGTGTATTTGAGATTACCGCTCAACGCATTTGAATAGCCAGCACCTGAACCCGAACCCTGAACCCTGAACCCTGAACCCTGAACCCTGAACAATAGAAAAGGACAACAATCATGAAAATTTCCAGAATCGACGCGGAGATAAGCTTCTCCGACCAACTGACATCGGAAGATCTCGGCGAACTGGATCAGGCAGGTATCAAAAGTATTATCTGCAATAGACCAAATCACGAAGTTGAGGACGAGCATTCAACCCTGCAAATTGAAAAGCATGCGCAGGCCCTTGGTATTGAGCTATTGTATCTACCCGTAGTCCATTCCGAGATTAACGCTAACGATGTTGCGGACTTCGAACGCGCCTTTGAAGCAACGCCAAAACCTGTTCATGCTTATTGCCGTTCAGGCACAAGAGCCATTACGCTTTGGAGCCTGATGCAGGTAAAAAAAGGGAATAGTGTCGACTCAGTCGTTGAAGTCGCTAATGAGGCAGGATTCGATTTCAAAAAATTTCCAGCGACATTTTCCCATGTTATCGATAGCTTTAATGCGAGAACACCTGTACCTGTGATCCGCCATGCTTATGATATCGTCATCGTCGGCGCAGGTTCCGCCGGTATTTCTGTTACCTCCAGCCTTTTAGCCAGAAACGATAGACTGAAAATTGTGTTGATTGATCCTGCAGATACACATTATTACCAGCCGGGTTTTACCATGGTAGGCGGCGGTGTATTTAACCTGTCTGAAACCTACCGCAACATGGAAAGTGTCATACCTAAAAACGTAAGCTGGATAAAGTCTGCAGTTTCCAGTTTTTCTCCTGAGGATAATTATGTAGTTCTGGATAATGGCGCTGAAGTTTCATATGACCGACTGGTAGTCTGTCCTGGTTTAGAACTGGACTGGGACGGAATTGAGGGCCTGGCGGCCACCCTGGGAAAAAATGGCGTTACATCAAATTATCTTGCAGATTGCTCGGCTTATACCTGGGAACTTGTGCAAAATCTTGGATCCGGCAAGGCAATTTTCACCCAGCCCCCAATGCCTATAAAGTGCGCAGGAGCGCCACAAAAAGCAATGTACCTCTCCGCAGATCATTGGTATAGCAATGGAAAATTGAAGCACATCGAAGTTGAGTTTTACAATGCTGGCGGCGTACTGTTCGGGGTAGACGCTTATCTGCCTGCACTCAAATCATACGTTAAAAAGTACAACGCCCGGTTGTGTTTTAATCATAAACTGGTCAAGGTTGACGGACCTAACAAAACTGCCTGGTTTGAGAAAGCAGATGGCGCGGGTAATTTTGAACTGGTGGAAACCGACTTTGATATGATCCATGTTTGCCCTCCCCAGGTCGCCCCTGATTTCATTAGAAAAAGCCAATTAGTTGATAAAGCAGGCTGGGTAGACGTAGATCCTGCGACCATGCGACATAAAACATTTCCCAACATCTGGTCACTCGGTGATGTCACCAACACGCCTAATGCAAAAACCATGGCTGCAGCAAGAAAACAGGCACCCGTCGTCGCAGTCAACATACTCGGAGATATAGAGGGCAAATCTCGAGATAGCGAATTCGCCTATGATGGATACGGTTCTTGCCCACTGACCGTCGAGAAAGGAAAAATCGTGTTGGCGGAATTCATCTACCAGGGAAAACTTTTGCCCAGCTTTCCGAAATGGATAATAGACGGCACCAAACCCAGTTATCTAGCCTGGTTACTCAAAGTAAAAATACTGCCCATTGTCTATTGGTCAGGTATGCTCAAAGGTCGTGAATGGATGGTAAAACCCCGGACTCGAGTAACCATGGAAGTCGATTAATCAAGCAGACTGACAAAGTACCCAGACCCATGAGATTACAGTCAATACTGCCATGCATTAAGTGGATCAAAACATATCGGCGCACTGACTTCGTCAGCGATGGCATCGCTGCTGTGATTGTTACCGTGATGTTGATCCCCCAGTCACTGGCGTACGCGATGCTAGCTGGCCTACCCCCAGAGGTTGGCCTGTATGCAAGTATATTGCCGCTCGTTGCTTATGCGATATTTGGGACGAGCAATACGCTATCGGTTGGTCCTGTGGCGGTCGCCTCGCTCATGACAGCATCTGCTATTCAAGGTTTAGCTGCCCAGCAGACCGTTGATCCAGTTGTAGCGGCAATGATTTTGGCATTACTGTCTGGAGTCTTCCTGGTTCTACTGGGTATTTTTCGCTTTGGATTTCTGGCGAATTTTTTGTCTCACCCGGTTGTGTCCGGGTTTATCACTGCTTCCGGCATTATCATCGCGCTCAGTCAGCTGAAACACATCCTCGGTATAAACGCCAGTGGCGACAATGCCGTCGAGTTGCTAGAGACCCTGTACGCAAATATCGGCGAGACCAATATGACAACCTTAATGCTGGGGTTAGTCGCATTAATCTTTCTATTTTGGTCTCGGAGCAATCTGAAGAAATTACTGATTGTCTGCACCATTGCAGAGGACACCGCCGCGATATTGTCGAAAACGGCCCCTGTGATCATCGTCATTCTGACGACCGCAGCGGCTTATCTACTTGAGCTCGACCAGAACGGACTAGCGCTTGTTGGTGAGGTGCCCGCGGGACTACCCGGGCTAAGCTTACCGACATGGGACATGGATCTTTGGCAGCAGTTATTGATGCCCGCCATTTTGATCTCCGTTATCGGCTACGTCGAATCGGTCTCGGTAGGTAAAACACTTGCCGCAAAGCGTAGACAGAAAATCGAGCCCAACCAGGAATTAATTGGCCTTGGTGCCGCCAATGTCGCGTCAGCAGTCTCCGGGGGCTTTCCCGTCACCGGTGGATTTTCCCGCTCGATAGTCAATTTTGATGCAGGTGCAGAAACGCCAGCTGCCAGTTTTTACACCGCAATGGGTATTGCTCTGGCGACATTCGCAATGGCCGGCTTGTTGGCATACCTGCCTAAAGCGACCCTTGCAGCGACCATCATTGTCGCAGTACTCGGCCTTGTGGATTTTTCAATTCTTAAAAAGTGCTGGTTATTTTCAAAGTCGGACTTTACCGCGGCATTTTCCACCGTAACCCTTACCTTACTTGTCGGTGTAGAATTAGGGGTGATGTGCGGTGTTGTTGCCTCTATCGCCTTACATCTATATAAAACTTCCAGGCCGCATATCGCAGAGGTAGGCGAAATCGAAGGTTCAGAACATTTTCGCAACATCAATCGCCACCAGGTTATCACCCATACAGCGATTCTTTCTCTACGGGTGGATGAAAGCCTCTATTTCGCGAATGCCTCTTATCTGGAGGACGAAGTACTGAGTAAGCTTGAAAAAAGGAAAGATCTAAAACATATTATTTTGATGTGCACCGCGATAAACGAAATTGATATTAGCGCGCTCGAAGTTCTCGAGACTATCAATCTTCGCTTAAGAGACCTTGGCATCACCTTTAATCTGTCGGAAGTTAAGGGACCAGTGATGGACACACTGGAAAAAACCGATTTTCTGGAGCATCTCAATGGTGAGGTATTTCTGACACAACACATCGCATTTCATGCGATAGCCGATAGGTCAAAGGAACAATAATGAATCATCAACCGCTCTATAAATCTACACAACCGTTCCTGATTTTTACGCAGGCTAGCTTTGCAGACCACACCAGTATCAATGGAGATGACGATGACGATGAGAAATAGAATAGGCTTCAGATTAGCCGCTATCACTACTGGCCTGTTTTTATTATCGCCAGCCTTCCAATGTTACGCTGGAGATGAGGCGCCCGAGGCCAGGCTAGCTGCTGATGCCCAAATTATTGTTAAACGCTTTGGCAGTATGTTAAAGCCCAGGTTGCTTGAAGCGATGGCTAGTGGTGGGCCGGGACATGCAGTTGATGTGTGTGCGATTGAGGCACCGAAAATTGCAGCTGATCTTGGTCAGGAAACCGGTTGGATCGTTAAGCGGGTGAGTCTGAAACCACGGAATCTTGCTAACGCTTCAGCCGATGCCTTTGAAGCAAGAATTTTGAGAAAGTTTGACCAACGTCAACAAGCTGGTGAATCACCGGCGACTATCTCACATGCCGAGATGATTAACGGCCAGTTCAGGTTCATGAAGGCTCAAGGTACAGAGGCGCTCTGTCTCAGCTGCCATGGAGAATCAGTCACGCCATCTGTCTTAAAAGTTATAGCCGAGCATTATCCCGAAGATGTCGCGACCGGGTATTCGTTGGGGCAGGTTCGTGGCGCATTTAGTTTGACGAAAAAACCTGGTGTCGAAAAAAACACTGATTAGAAATCCGATTGTTTAGGGAAACTAACTTAGACCCAAACCGAAGTTCCATGCAGCTGCGCTCAATCAGGCCGGATGTACAAAGCGCTAGCTGTAAACTGGCGGGATTCGAATGATGTACTGCTTGAACTGGCTTGGATCACCAAAATGGTCAGACATTTCGCGGGAGGGCTGATCTTTTTTAAGAGATGCTGACTGGCTAATCGCTGCCCTGGCTAGTTGTTCGCTTTCCGCTACTGGTACAGATTCATTAAAATTCAGCGAACTCACCAGCAGGCTTATGGCCAAAATAATTAAAGTTTTCAATGTCTTTACACACTTGATTGTTTATAAGTTGAGCGCGATTCTAAGGATCTGATAGAACGATTCCAGTGGATTACCGGGAATTAACAAAAGCTTTATGATTCTTTACAGGTTATTTACAAAGACTAAATTTGAGGCATAAAAAAAGGCGCTAAAAGCGCCTTTTTTATTGATCGATCAAGCCCCGGGGGTTATTCCACTGTGGCGATAGACTGGTATTGATCAGCTTCATAGTTTGCGGCAAAGTCAGTTAAGGACAGATCGTTACAAACGATTCTATCTCTCTTTTGTCGGCTAATACCGAGCTCCCTGGCTTTCTTGTTAACAGCTTGTCTCGACTCAAGCGCAGCCATGCAAATTTGTGCATAGGCATTGTCACCCGCGATCCGTAAATCACTATTTGTGTCGTTTTCAGTTTGCTGCGCACCTAATGCACTGGTCGCAAGACCCAGGCTGAATAGGATTATAGAAATAGATTTCATTATGTGTTTCATATACCGGCTCCTTTATTACCCTAAAAATCTACCAAGAAGTCTTTCTTAATACAATCTTAATATAATATTTATAGCAGATTAACAGGGTAAACAGGGTAAACAGGGTAAACAGGGCTATTTTTTGTCATACCCGGGCTAAATAGTAATACCTGCTTCAGCCAAATCCCGCTGTGACCCGGCAGAATATGGATCCATGATTGTTAAAAAACTGTAAATACCTATTTATTTGTTCTTAACAGCGGCGTGCTAATCTTGAGCTCGAATCTTTCAGTGAAGTTAAGAGGCCATAGATGGTTCAGCCAACGAGCCCCGGGAAATCGATTGTCGTCGTGGAGGATGAACCGGATATTTTGGAGGTTTTAAGCTATAACTTGCGGCGTGAGGGCTTTGAAGTTGCGACTTCGGATGACGGTGAAAAAGGACTGAAACTCATTCAGGGAAACAGACCTGATCTGGTTTTGCTTGATCTCATGTTACCCGGTATGGATGGCCTCGATATTTGTCGGTCACTAAAAAGCGACCCAACGACTGGTCATATTCCGATTATCATGGTAACTGCAAAGGATGAAGAGAGCGACCTTGTGCTCGGTCTGGGTCTAGGGGCTGACGATTATGTCACCAAACCTTTCAGTCCGAAAGAACTGGTTGCCAGGGTCAAGGCAGTGCTGCGTCGAGGGCATCCTGATCAGCAAACCACTAACAAAGAGCGAATCGAAATTGATGGATTGGTGCTTGAAGCTGACAAACACAAGGTCTCGCTGAATGGTGAAGTGGTTAAGTTTACCGCCACAGAATTCAGATTGTTACATTACCTTGCCAGCAATCCGGGAAGAGTCTTTTCCAGAGAACAACTTATCATCCAGGCATCCGGCGATGGCGTTGTGCTGGTCGACAGGAATATAGACGTTCATGTTCGCGCCATTCGAAAGAAAGTTGATCCTACCCAATATTTTGTGGAGACCATCCGTGGCGTAGGCTACCGATTTAAAGAGATCGACTAGTGTTCTCTTCATCTCTATTGCGTCGGGTTTATTCCGGATATGTCGGCATTATCCTGATTCTTACACTGGTTGTGGGTATCCTGGTCAGCCGGCAGGTAACCGAAAATGGCAGGGTCGAAATTGAAAACTCCCTGGCGGTGAGATCCGAATTGTTAGCCCAGATAGCCCTTCAGGAAAGAGATCAATTCTCGAACATCTGGCAACCCCAATATCAAAACCTTCCACGCTTTCGAGAAATAATTAACAGACTGGGTCAAGAAACCGATAGTCGCCTGACCGTTATTGATGCAACCGGCAGGGTCATTGCCGATTCGCAGGAAGATCCTTTGCGGATGAATAATCACCTTGATCGCCCCGAGATTATTGCCGCTGGTGAACTTGGTGACGCTATGTCTTCCAGGTTTAGCGAAACCCTGCAGCAACAAATGATGTACCGGGCGCAGAGCGTTATCACCAATGGTGAAAAGGCGGGTTTTGTTCGCGTGTCCCTGTCACTGGTGTATATCGATCACAAACTAAAGCAGCTCCAGGTGATTGTGTTAATGAGTGCATTACTGGCGGCCGCGGCAGCCCTGGTGTTGGGCTTCGTACTTGCAAAAAGGATCTCGGACCCTCTTCGCAACATGATTGATGTGGCAGAAGCCATTTCCCAGGGGGATTATGATCGCCGAATTCAAGTCGAACAGAAAGATGAAATTGGCAAGCTTGCCGAGGCTTTTAATCGAATGGCGCGAAGTTCGGTAAAACGTATGGCGGAAATCACTACTGACCGAAATCGTCTGGCAAAAATCTTCGACGGTATGGTTGAGGGGGTTATTTATGTCGATGAGCAACGAAGAATTACCGACATTAATCAGGCCGCTGCAAGTTTGTTGGAAATTTCAGCTGTAGATTGTGTTGGCAAACCAGTAGCAGAACAGGTTCGCGTACCCCAAATCATTGATGCACTGGCCCAGTCCATCGAGCAACGGGATGTTGTGAAAACACAGATGCACCGTATTTCAGGGCCATCCAGACTGACCGTTGATATTTATGCGGCAGCTTTGCAAGGCGATGATCAGTCTTCCTTTGGTGCGGTTGTGGTATTGCACGATGTTTCCGAACTTGAGCGATTAGCCAGAATAAGAAGAGACTTTATCGCCAACGCATCCCACGAATTGAAAACGCCAATCACCGCGATACGTGGGCTGACAGAGACGATGCTGGATGACGACGAAATGGCTTTGGATACCCGGCAAAGATTCATTGAACGGGTGCACACCCAGAGCCTTCGGCTTTCGAGTCTGGTGGGCGACTTAATGACAATTTCAAGGCTGGAATCAGATCAAGAGGAAACGCATTTTGCACGATTTGATCTCACGGAAGTGGTGAAGAGATCAGTTAAAACGGCACTTGCCAGTTGTGAAGAGAAACAGCTACATCTTGCTACAGATATTTGTACAGAAAAAAATGTAATTGGCGGGGATATGCAAACCATTAGTCAACTGGTCGATAATCTGATTGATAATGCGATTAAATACACCCCGACTGGTGGCAACATAAATGTTCAGCTGACCCGTGAAGCTAAACACATACGTCTTCAGGTAAAAGATACCGGGATAGGCATTAACCCGAAATACCATGACCGTGTGTTTGAGCGGTTTTACCGGGTTGATAAAGCCAGGTCACGGGAACTTGGCGGCACCGGGCTAGGACTTTCGATTGTGAAAAACATCGCAGAGCAACATGGCTGTACTGTGTCGTTGCAAAGTAAACCCGGTGAAGGATCTACCTTCACCGTATTGTTTCCTGTATCTGCTGTCTAATTGTTTCAATTTGTCTTTGGCAGAATCTGAAATGTAGCTACTGCCACTGACATTTACCTTACAGTTCCCACTTCAATGAAACGGATACCGTGGTACCAGGTTTTTCTTCAAATGTTTCGATCCCGGCTCGTTCAATAATGACCGCTTCATCCAAAAGGTTTTGCAGTTTTAACTTGAACGTCAATGCTTCAGTTGGATACCAGCTATAGGTCATATCCAGAGAGTGAAATGGTAGCTCCACGCCATCTGGCGCGCCATTTCGACCGGCAACAAATATCCTTTCACCAAACACATTGTAAGAAACCGTTGCTGCATGTGCACCTTCAAACGAGTCGAATCCAAGTACCAGGTTTGCGACATAATCTGACGCGCCGGAGATTTTTCTAACATTGTTGGTTGGCGCATCCGCCTGGTTCCCTGCGACAAGTTCAGAATCCTGTAGTGTCAGGTTGCCCTGCAGAAAGAAAGCCTCGCCATATTGACCGAGAAAGGCGAGATCTTTCAGTCCCTCAATCTCGATACCCGTTACCTGCGCAGATTCTGCGTTAATTATTTCCCGTGCACGATTGGTATCGCTAGCTGCCGACTCGAAAAATTCGATTGGGTTCTTGATATCCTTACGAAACAAAGAGGCAGTCAGGTTATCTCCTGAAGAAAAGAACCATTCAGCACGAATGTCATAATTAGTAATGTCTGCTGGTCTAACCGATGGGTTACCATCGGTCAGGAATCCTGTCCTGGCATCAACGTAACTTGCATCGGTAATTTCACGGAGGTCTGGCCGCACAACCGTTTCGCTCCAGCCGAATCGAAGCTGGAATACTTCGGCCCATAGATCTCCAATATAAGTTAATGAAACTGATGGATATATCTTGTCTTCAGAAAAAGTGCTGTTTGCAAGGACATCAGGATCAGTGGAGATCTGGGGGCTAGACGTGGTATAGCCATAGATATTCCAATCTAGCGCCACCTGGCGATATTGTTCCCATCGGGCCCCTGCTCCCAGTCGCCACTTATCATTCCAGGTCCAGTCAACCATGCCAAATACAGCGTCTGTCATGGTCGCTGCCAGGTAACTCTGGTTATTAGTGCCGGTAAGATCGAACACAAAATTATTGTTGGGATCGGTAATATTAGCTGCAGAGAAAACAGTACCCAGGGGACCGGACAGGGTAGACTTGTCGGCCACGTTAAGCGCACCAAGGCTAAACTGTGATTGACGATAGGATCGTGCTTTTTGAGCATGATCAGTACCGCCGCTGACCTCGATAAAAGACGAGGAAGTCTCAAAAGGCACCGTAAACTGCCACCCGTAATGCGTGACGTCATCGTTCAGATCAGTGAATCGATAGTCCGCCGCTGCGCTATCAATGATTACGTTGCTGAACAAGACTTCGCCGCTGGTGACATCTGTGGTAGTGTCAGATGAGACATTAACTTCATTGGGTATTGAGGTTGTTGCTCGCGACTCGGAGTATATCCACGAGACTTCGGTCTCTTCAGGTATTAGCTGAAGCGGCAGAAAGCTCAAAAAACTGTCGTTCAGAATGTCTCTGGTTGCAGCACCTGCCCTGTGAGTACCCTTTAATTGGTTGACGACAAGTGCCCGCTCTTCCCAGGTGATGCGTTCATCCCGATATCCGATACCGTCTGACTTTTCCCTGTTCTCATTGAAATAGTCGATTACTGCAACCTCGTCATCCGTATTTCGAATGTACAGACTGGTTGAAGACAGTTCATGGTCGTCGGTAAAGCGAAGACCCAGGTTGATATTTGCGTTTAGATTAACCGTATAGGTTGATTCAAGCTCCCGTTCAAATCTCTCTTCGGGAAATGTGAAATCGCGGGCCAGTGTGTTGGTCTCTCGCCATTGCGATTGATAGCTGCCCCCAACCAGAAACCCGACCTCCAGATCGTCCGTCAGGTACAGGTTGTTACCAATTGCACCACGCATATTCCAGTTGGGACTCGCAGACTCAGGAGTGATTGAGATATCCCTGTTTAGATTAAGCGCCAGATCGCGATTGACAACACGCGCATCAAGAATAGTGGCGCTTCCATCACCTTCTTTTCTGAGACTGTTCAATATGTTCTGGGTGTCCAGATTTCCGGTAAAGCGGGCGATACTTGAAGTGATGTTACCGGACAACGCACGCTTACCGTCGTCCCGCCCAAAGGTGTCGTCTCCGCCGCCGTTGTAACTAAATACATCACCACTGATCTCGGAGTTAAAGTTTCCACCGGCCTCGATTGAATAGGTAAACTCGTCAGGTATCCCTTTAGTTCGAATATCAACATTGCCGCCGCCAAACGAGGCAGCCTTATCCGCGGAGTAAGCTTTTTGAACTCGCAATGATTCAACAATTGCAGTTGGGAATATATCCAGCGGTATGACATTTCTGGTGAGGTCTGGTGACGGTATTGATGAGCCATTTAAGGTCGAACTTGAATATCGCTCTCCGAGTCCCCGGATATATACAAATTTTCCACCCACCAGGGACAACCCTGCAACCCGCCTGAGTGCCGCTGCAACCGTCGAGTCTCCCGTTCGGCCGATCATTTCGGCACCGAGTATATCGGATACCACAACATCATCCATGCGTTCGTTAACCAGCGCTTCAGCGCCGCTTTTCAGACGAGCCTGAACAATGACTTCTTCCATTTCCTGTGCCAGGGCGCATGTCTGGAAGTAGAATGGCATGACCGCTGCCATACCAATAACAATTTTCTTCATGTACTGCTTGTTCATCTTCAACCGGTAGACTTGTTGTTGACTGGCGTATTGGGTAGATCCTTGCCTGAATTGATTGGCGTTTTTCATGCTGCGCTTCATAGCGAGCTCCTATCTTGAAATTTGTTCGCTGACGGACGTGATTTTTAAGGCCACGCCCTTATCAATTCGTATTTACTCAAACCACAGTGGCACATCGACACCGTTTGCATCGACCGCCCTTGCACCTGTATGGATGCCGTAGGTCCAACCAGCAGTCCAATCGACTGCGCCCTGGCTCAATGCGCCGATGAAAGCACCGCCGCTCTGGGGTGCAGCCGCAGTAGGTGCTGCGCCGTCAGCCATCATGGTTGCAAAGTCCACGGAATAAATTGCGGGTGTGCCTTCAAGCAGCACCAGTGCCGTATTTGCCGTCGCAGTTGGATCATCACTACTTAAAGTTGTAGCAAATTGGTTGCCCGTTGCGGCCACAAATGCTTCAACTGTGGTCGCATTTGGCAGGCTGCCACCATTGGTGTGATCTACACAGGAGAAAATGACAGAGTTCAGATCGAGGTCTCCATCTTGAGCCGCTTGTAAAGAGCGGTTATCGATACGCAGGCAATAGTTTGTTGCCGCTGCATCGTCGGCACCAAAGGCGGAGATTACTAACGAATCATTGATGGTGGGAAATATACCTTCTCTTAGTCTCCAGCCAGCACCGTCACCATGTGTACCGCTAGCATTTGGGGAGGTAATGCAGGTCAAATTTGAGATGGTTGGGCGACTATTAATGCCTTGCGCGATGACCGATTCAACTTCTGCAGGTAGCAAGCTGCTGAAGGAGCCAATACCATCAGCCTCTATACAGTGGTTGCCATCACTTTCAGCCTGAATAACCAGGGCGTTGGTGATTGTGCCGGAATAACCTTCATCAATGTCAATGGCATCGTCCCTGACATACAGTGCAACGAAGTTATTAAAATTAACAGCGCCGCCAAACATTTCAATGCCATCGTCGAAGGTTGAATAAACCTCAAGATTATCAACAATGGTGTTGCTTCCCACTGCGCCGAAGGAAATACCATTTAGCTCATCGCCGTTGGCAACCTGTGCACCGGTGTGTTTAACCCGAACATATTCCAAACGACCAGAGCTATCACTATTGTTGTCACCGCCGTATTGAGATTCGTCGAGACCTGCTGCGCCTTCCGCATCAACATGACAGTCAGATGTCGCCAGGTCGCCGCCTGCAACTGATCCCGTGTAGTCACATTTGTTAGTGACGCCGAAACCGTTGATGACCATACCACCCCATTGTTGGACAGCATCAAATTCGAGTGTTGGGGTTGCGGCCCGACTGCTTTCAATATCGGAAACAGAGGTAAAAGTGATGGGCGATGTTGCAGTGCCTACTGCAAACAGTTGTGACCCGCGATTGACGATGAGGAAGTCACTGCTGGAAGTAAACGCGAGCGTTGCACCGGCTTCAACGGTGAGAACAGGGCCATCACCACCGGCTGCAATACCCGCCGCCGAAAGGGCTGCATCAGTATCATGGGTTTCACCCACAAACATGCTGCCCTGAAAAATATGCACACCACCGTTAGCCAGCGCGGGAATGGTCATATCGACTGTGAGATTATTACCAGCATCTACAAAGGACGGTGTATAGGTACAATCCATACCATCGAAAGCAGCTTCAATAGTCTGGCCACCGGAATTGACATACGACGCACAAGGATTTACTGCAGTTGTGGAACCGGTTGTCGTTGTTGAGTTATCGGTGGAATTATCTACTGTAGAGGGTGAAATGTTAATATCACCGCCGCCGCAGCTGGAAATGAGAGTGGCTGCTGTGAGCGTCAGCAGGATTGAATTAAATTGATTGCGCATTGAGGTACCTCCCCGGATTTAAGTGGCGCCATTGTGATGGGGAGGTGTTAACAGAAAATAAAAAAACTGTACGACGCGGTTAAGAGTTGATGAAGATAGCGTAAAGAGATTGGCTGGCTTGGACTATAGCGATATCAAGACGACGCCGGGAGCACCAGCGGCTCGTAACGTATCGTCCTTCCGTCGCGATCCAACGACTGTAAGGCTAACCATCGAGAATCATCCGAGGCATACCATAGGGTAATCTCGGCACTCTTGGCCTTGACAAGATACCTGTGCGCATTAATTTCAGCACCATTGAACTGGACAACTTCCTGTTTCTCAAATGTGATATCAACGGGCTCTAACTCACCGGTCTGGGCATTTAGCAGATTAGAGGCATTTAGAAATTCAGGATTCCAGTAAGCAAAAGACTTAATGCAGTTTGGCAAACGTTTTGTGTCGCTTCCGTCGGAAACCACAAAATTATTGTCATCAATCGCACCCTTAACGATGAAGTCATCGCCATTGGCATCTGTTACGGAATCGATGGACGATAGACAACCCGAGTTCCACAATTCGATATTTTTGTGGCGATACCGATAGGCATTCAGGAATAATATTTTCACATCAAATTCGGCGATAGTGTCAACGCGCCGTTGCTCACCAGAACCCGTGATCCGATAATCATGGAAGCCTATTTCTTTTCGATCGAGAAAAACCCTGAATCGCCATTCCGACGAGACCTCTTCCCCTGGCTGATAGGCTTCCATGCCAGATTCTTCTAGAATATTTGCCTGGGAACCGGCACAAATAAGCAACAAAAAGAGGGAACAGGCAAATTGCTCTACCTTACTCTTCAGTTGATTGCTTCTACCATCCGATTTCGAGTATTGATTGAAACGCTCAAACAGATGCACGTGTCTGTGCTCCCAAATAGCTTGTCATTAAAGGAATCAGGAGTTGTTACGGTCTGTACTTTCCTTTGGATCACTGCATATCCCAATATCAAAATTCACCTGAGGAAAAGTCGCACAATTACCGGGCAGTTCAGTTGCTGTGAACACAGGCACGAATAAAACTAATCCAGTCATTATCGAATAGCGTACAAATGTCTGATAACAACCTGCGTTTCTGGCCGAATAACCCAAAGCACGATTTAACAGCACAACTTAACGACAAGGGACTCATTTACGTGTTTTCATTCTTCAAAAAAGATCCAACCAAAAAACTTAAAAAAACCTATCTTCGAAAACTGGAACTCGCTTTACATTCACAAAGAAATGGGAAGATCAGGGAATACTCGACGCTGACGGCTGAAGCAGAAGCGATTAAAATGCAGATTGACCAGATCGAAAGCGCGGGTTAACGATCCGGAAATTCACTCATTAATCTGTTCCAAAGGAGTCACCTATAAAATCCCTATTGCTGGTTGCCCATGGCAGTCGAAGAAGAGAATCTAACGATGAGGTTGCTTCGATTGCTGGCAAACTACGCCGGGTATGTTCCGGGCACTATCCAATTATTCACTACGGATTCCTTGAGATTGCAGAACCAATGATTCCTGAAGGCATCAAACAGTGCGTCGATGATGGCGCAACCTCAATTATTGTGTTGCCCTACTTTCTCAATTCGGGTCGACATGTTGTTCATGACATTCCAGCACTGGTGAACAATTGCAGGTCCCTTTATCCTGATTCAACCATCAGTATTGCCCCTCACATTGGCGCTTCACCATTGATGATTGACCTTGTGATAGCCTCGGCCGATACACACGTATAATCGTCAGGTTTTTCTGCTCCTGGCAGGTTGAAACGGAGCAAGAAGCCGCGGCGCAGCTTTGTGTGGACGTCATTCTGAACCTGATTCTGGTGATTTTAACTGGCCAGGGCAAAAGCCTCCGTGGCCTGCGGACGCGCTGCCCGCGCTAAATCTCACCGCAACAGTTAGCGGCGATGAAGATCCTGAATTGAAGTAGATCACTGCCTATTCAGACATTGACTATCCTCTACCGTAAAAGTGTTCCGCAGCCAGTTTTTTACGATGCCGCTGCTAACTCTGCATTCAGTTTGTCACCTTCGCTGGCCCTGGATTCAGACCAGGGGCTAATCAGTACATACAGCGCGGGAGTGAGGAACAGCGTGAACATTGCAGCTAAACCCAGACCGCCGAAAATAACCCAGCCGATAGATTCTCGCGCCTCGGCTCCAGCACCGCTGGAAAGGATCAGTGGCAGGCCGCCGAGCACGGTCGACACCATGGTCATGGCTACTGGTCGAAAACGGACCTCGGCACCTTCTTGAATAGCCGCGATGGCTGAATACCCTTGATCCCGCAGCTGGTCAGCGAATTCAACCAGCAGGATACCGTTCTTGGCCATCAAACCAATAAGCATCACCAATCCAATCTGAGAATAGATGTTGACTGATGTGCCGCTGAGGGCAAGGGCAAAGATAGCCGCGGCAACACCAAACGGAATGATCAAAGTAATAATTATCGCACTGGTAAAACCTTCGAACTGTGCACATAACACCAGGAATACAATCAAAATAGCAATGATGTAAGTCAGACCAATTTCAAAAGAGGTTTCACTTAAGGTTGCCGCCTCGCCGAGCAATATCATCTCGATGTTTTCCGGCAGGTTCGCATCAGCAATCTGGCGCAATTCATCGACTGCGGACTGCAACGGGTAACCTGGTTCAATGTCCACATCGACCTCAATAGCACGACGCTGGGCCTGACGATCTAACTGGGTGGCAACCCCAAGCTCCTTCAGAGTGACTAATGATGACAATGGCAGCAGCCGGCCTGACTGCGATGAGACATACAAGTTAATTAGATCTGTTGGATCATTGATGTCGCCGCTCGATGACTCCAGAACAATCGGGATAGATTCATCACCCAGGTTAAGATCGACGATCTCATCGCCATCAATCATTGCACGCAGCGTGCTCGCCAGGTTTTCCAGGTCAATTCCCAGGTCTGACGCCCGTCGTCGATCAATTTCAATCGACAACTGCGGCTGCGTCGGCTCATAAGAGATTTCCGGGTTTGAAATGGGCAAATTTGATGTCTCGATAGCCGTGGCAAACTGCTTTGCCGCGGTGAAGATTTCATCGTAAGTATTGCCAACCAGTGCCACAGACACACCGCCACCACTGCCACGTCGCAAATTTAAGCTGTTTCCGCCGAACACGTTCACCCGCGCTCCGGTAATATCATCCATCGATTGGCGAACTTCACGAATGATATCGGATTGAGATTTTGTACGGTCTGCCCAGTCAACCAATGGCACCGTAATAAAGGCTTTATTTGGGTCCCACTGGCCTATCACATTGTACACGCTAGTTGCGTCACCGCGTTCAACAAACGCCTCTAGCCGATCTTCAATTTTACGCGTTTGCCTATCAATATAAGGTAGTCCGGTACCATCCGGTGCGGCCGCGAAAATTCGAACCAGGCCACGGTCCTCCGTTGGCAACAACTCCTTGTCTAGCCCCTGGTAAAGCGTCGCGGCACTACCACCCAGCGCCACTGACGCAATCAGTACCAGCAGCGGGCGTTTTAGCACTATGCCAAGCAGGTAGGAATATCCCTGGCGGATGTTTTCACCGAATCTGGCCAGACCAAGATGAAATCGGCCGCGCGGACCTTCAGCCGGTAGACGGGCTGACATCGCAGGTACCAGTGTCAATGCAACAAAGCTGGAGATGCCAACGGCAATGGACAGCACCACGCCAAATTCACGAAATAGTCTCCCGGCAGTAGAAGGCAGGAACGCAATCGGCACAAACACAGAAATCAGCACGATACTGGTCGTGACCACCGCAAAAAATACCTGGCGGGTACCGATTAAAGCAGCTGCGCGGGATCCCACGCCGCGAGTGCGTTGTCTCTGGATGTTTTCTAACACCACAATAGCGTCGTCTACGACCAGCCCTGTGGCCAACACCAGCGCCAGCAAGGTCAGAATATTGATGGAGAACCCAAGCAACCAGATCCCTGCCAGGGTACCAATCAAGGACACGGGAATCACCACGGTAGGAATAAGGGTCGCGCGGAAAGAGCCGAGAAACAACCAGATAGTTGACACTACTATGGCCAAAGTCATGGCCAGCGTGGTGAGCACGCCCACGACACTGCTAGTGATAAACGTCGCATTATCATCGGTGATAGTCACCTGCAGTTGACTAAATCGCTCGTTGAGTTCCTTGACTGCCTTGTGAACACCAGCGGATATTTCAATGGTATTGGACTGCGCCTGTCGCACCACACCAAGACCAATTACCTCGCGGCCATCCAGCCGAGTAAAAGACCCGGCATCCTCCGGGCCAAAAAACACGTTCGCCACATCACCTATTTTTTGCGTGCCACGAATCACGATTCTCGCTACATCAGAAGCATCTACCACAGACGCATCTGCACGTACCAACAACTCCTGATCAGTGGAGCGAAAGCTTCCCGCTGGCACATCGAAGGAGGCTTGCTTGAGTGCAACCGTCACGTCTGTCACTGAAAGTCCATAACTGGTTAAGCGCAAAGGATCTACGACCACACGTAGTAAGCGTTTGCGTTCACCAGCTAGCTGCACGTCGGCGACTCCGTCTATGGAGATGAGTCTTGGAATGACGTCCGTCTCAACAATACGGGTGAGCTGGTCTTTTGGCAATGTGTCGGATTGAACGGCTAGATTGACCACGCCCCGTGAATTGTCATCGGCTTTCACCACTAACACTTGTTCGACCCGATCGGGAAGCTGGCGGGAAATTCTGCTGACCGCCTCTCGTACATCTGCAGCGGCACCATTCAGGTCGGTGCCGGGACGAAATTCTATGCGGACCCTACCGGTGGTTTCTTCAGAAGAGGATTCGATATTTTTTATACCCGACACTCTCGCCACCGCGCCCTCAATTCGACTGATGACTTCTGCATCCATGGTCTCAGGAGAAGCGCCGGGGTAAACCGCGCGGACTGTGACAATAGGCCGGTCAACATCAGGCAACTCTCTGACTTCTACAGCCATAAGCGCAGCTAGTCCGGCGATTGCGATCAGCAGATTGATGACCAACACCATCACAGGACGGCGGATACTTATCGCTGGTAGGTCATCTTTTATATGTGTTTTTTCCATTACCCTGGTTTCACTGCAGTCTGCGGTTCATCATCGACATCAGCGACCCTCGCTTCGGGACTGACGGGCAAACCAGGGCGCAATCGATGAATGCCTTCGGTGATAATAATCGCATCGGGGCTCAGGTCTGCCTCTACCAGCACCTGGCCTTGTTTGCGTTGTACGATATTGACCGCGTTGCGTTGTGCTTTGCCCTCTTCCACGGTCCAGATATACGCGCCATCAGCGCCCCACTGCACCGCAATCTCGGGCATCGTCGGATAAGGATCTCCGACAATGTCGAGGGTAACCCGAAAGCTCATACCAGGCCTCAAGCGGTCATCCTGATTCTGGATCAGGGCTCGCGCAACAAAGGTTCTTGATTCAGGGTTAATACGGGAGTCGAGATCAATGAGCGTCCCTGTGTAGGGCTCAGCATTAACCGACCAGGTAAGCAGCTTCACCGCATCACCTTGCGCCACGCGGCCGATCAATAACTCCGGCAAGTCGAACGACACCAGCAAGCTTTCTCGATCATCCAGGCTAGTGATGATGCTATCAGGTTGTACACGATCACCGGCATCAATATCAGTCAAACCTGCAAACCCGGTGAACGGTGCTTTGACATTTCGGTCCTGCAACGCAATGGTTGCCTGGCTTACTTCAATTCTAGCGGCTTCCAAAGCGGTTTTTGCCGCCTCAAGGATTGTCGGGAGGGTTGCACCTGTCTCCGCACTGCGCAGATAACGGTTGTAGAGATTCCTGGCTTCCGTTAACCGGAACTCTGCAAGTTCAAGCGCAAGCTGTTCTTTGCGCTGATCGAGTTCCACCAGGACATCGTCAGCAATCACTTTTTGACCCGCCACAAAATTAACGCGAACCACTTCTCCTGCTGTGACTGGATGCAGCAGCACCGAGCGGAAGGCCCTGGATGTCCCCACGGCCTCGACCACTGTTTTTTCACGGCTGACGTGAAGGGATTCAACCATCACACGGGCGGGTGCGCGTTGCTCACGAGTATTGGTAAGCTCTGACTTTGCGCAACCGACAAGAGCGCCAACAACAACGATTGTGGTGATCGCTTGTTTAGACAAGCGACGTGAAAATTGACAATAACCTTTGGTTACCACGGAATATCCTTAACCTGAGTGTACAATTTATACGTTTCTAACTGAATTTGGATCAGTGTAATGCGACGAAGTGAATCAGTCCTGAGCCGTCTTTGTGGGCGGTCAATGCGAGTTACAATAAGCAGTCGCCCAGACAATCCGGAGGTAAAATCTTTACCCTTGTTGTGATAAATGTCAAATGGAAAACGATGGGACAGGAGGATGGGACAGGACACACACCCAAACCAATCCTCGATGGGACAGGACAGATGGGACAGGACACACACCCAAACCAATCCTACGACGCCGAGGCATCCGCTTACAGTATTTACAGCATTATCCCCAAATTACCCGAGCGCATATCTGCTTGTCGTTGGTGGTGCGTCAGCCATCATAGGCACATGGCAACCCCTAGATCCCAGCTGATTGATCCTGAGTTCCCGCTGCATTACCACTTGATCTCGCGGTGTGTGCGGCGCAGCTGGCTGTGTGGGCGCGATCGCAGAACCGGCAAAGATTACAATCATAGAAAGTCCTGGTTAAAAGAGCGGATGCTTCATCTCGCTCGCTACTTCGCTGTTGAGATCGATGCTTTTACCATCATGGATAATCATTTTCATCTGGTTGTTTACTTTGACCCAGGGGAGTGTGCTCGCTGGAGTGACAGTGAGGTGGCATATCGCTGGAGTGAGGCTTTTCCGGCAAAACATGCCAGCAAAGGTCCAGACGAGGCAGCGTTTCTGAAGGCCATGCAGCGGGAAGCCCTGATGGGACAACCACTGCAGCTCGAACACTGTCGCAAAACGCTGGGCTCAGTGTCGGCTTTTATGAAACACTTGAAACAACCGATCGCCTGGCGGGCAAATCGGGAGGATAAATGCACCGGACATTTCTTTGAAGGTCGGTTCTATTCTGGAGCGCTATTGTCCGAAGATGCAGTTCTGGCCGCGATGGCCTATGTGGATCTTAACCCGGTCCGGGCAAAACTTGCCCGCAGCATAGAACAATGTAGCGACAGCTCAATCGTGATGCGTTTGCGGGTGACCGCCAACAGCAAAGCGCGACTATCAGCGTTGTTGACGCCTTTAGTCTCTGGAATCAGTGAATCTGCACCGCGATTATCGCTGAGCCTACAAGACTACTGTGAGCGATTGAAGGTATTGATCCACCATGAAGATGATAGCAACGAACAAGCTGAATCAACCTGGTTTAACCGGGTTGCATCATTTCGGAAAAAGCAGCGGGCATATGGTTTGCTGACAGAGCTAGAAGATTGGGGTTTACGACGTGGCTGGCGACGTTGTGGCACTGCTATGTCTGGTTAACTCATAGGCGTCCCAATTGATAGAAAATTTGCCCGCTGAATTTAGTAAATCCCATTTTATTTATTTCCCGGTTCTTCGTTCAACTATTTCTGTAATTTTACCACACAATATCGTTGCCAACGATAAGGTAGAGTTTTAACGTGTGTCCTCTTTTCAGCCTGCCAACGATAAGGTAGAGTTTTAACGTGTGTCCTCTTTTCAGCCTACTTCAGAGGATGTAAAATGACCGGTAGCTTTGAGTAGCCTTTTACAAAATTTGAAACGACGCGCTCTGGCTTACCCACCACTTCCACTTTATGAAATCGTTTGCTGATCTCTTCCCACAAAACTCGAAGTTGCATCTCTGCAAGACGATTGCCCATGCAACGATGAATACCGAAGCCAAATGAAACATGTTGGCGCGCATTTGCCCGGTCAATGATGAGCTTGTCAGGATTCTCAAAAACGGCAGCGTCACGATTACCCGACACATACCACATAAGAACCTTATCGCCTTTCTTGATCGTCTTACCCTGTAATTCAACATCTTCCAATGCGGTCCTGCGCATATGGGCCAACGGGGTCTGCCAGCGGATGATTTCAGCAACCATATTGGGAATAAGATCCAGATTACTTCGCAGTTTGTCGTATTGATCCGGGAACTGGTTCAACGCCAAAACACCACCGGTAATAGAGTTTCGAGTTGTGTCGTTACCACCCACGATCAGCAACATGATATTCCCCAAAAACTCGCCTGGAGGCATATCACGGGTCTCAGGATTCCTGGCCAGCATGGTCAGCAAATCAAAACCTTCGTGACCGGGGTCCAGCCGTTCTTTATACAACTTCTGAAAATACTTCAAACACTCCTGCAATTCTATCATGGCTTCCTGCCAACTGGAGACGTAGCCTGATTTTGGCCCCATTACCCCGATGTCAGACCAGTAGGTTAATTTGCTACGGTCCTCAAACGGAAAATCAAACAACGTCGCGAGCATGCGTGTGGTGAGTTCAATCGACACGCGCTCGACCCAATTAAATGTTTCTCCAACCGGCAAGCCTTCCAAAATTTCAATGACTCGCTCCCGAATCAACGATTCCATTTTTGCGAGGTTCGGAGGTGCGACCACCGGGGCGACGGTCGCCCGTTGAGTGTCATGCCTGGGTGAGTCCATGGCGATAAAGGATGAAGATTCAGCGCCTGGGCTGTCGACGATGCCAATGCCAGACGCGCTGGAGAAGCGGTGATGGTCAGAATCAATCGATTTAATGGCCTCATGACTGGTGATAGACCAGTAGGGGCCGTAGCGACTCTCGGCATGATAATGCACTGGATCGTCTTGTTGGAGGCGCTGAAACAATGGCCAATGCGCATCCTGCTGGAACAGGAAGTGATTGGAAACATCAAGCTGATTAATGTCTGCAGCTTGCGCAAAAGCTTGCGCACTTGCCATTGTCGCATTTCTATAATCAAACATGTTCGATAATACCTGCTATAAAAAATGATACCTTAGCCATAACCGGCACATCTCTCAAGTGCTGCAACATCGCCGACTGACTGATAATACAAATCCTCAAGCCGCATTCATATTCCCAGGCAGGTTTTGTACTCGAAAAAATCAAGGATGATGAAGAAAGTATTCTAGACCACTAGTCATAAAGTGGTTACCATAGACTAGTCGTTTGCACTCGAAACTCACACTAGCAACCGATATCATTCTGGGACAATCAACGCCAACAGCAAGCCTGGAAAACACAACAACTCTAAACGGATTTCATCGAAATGAACGAAGCCGAACTGGTTACAGCATTTCAGGGATTCACTGAACTCACCAATACAATTTTCTTTGGCTATGTCAGTCTTCTATCAGGGTTTTTACTGATGAGCTATCTAGTTGCTGACAAGATTTCAGTGTTTCTCGCCTTAATCTCGGTGATCATGTTCTCAATTGTCTCTGCCCTGCTGCTGTTGGGAATTTATCTCAGCCGCAACAATGCAGAACAAGTCATGTCGTACCTCCGTAGCCAGGCAAAGGCAGGGAACTTCGAACTGGCCTGGCTTGGACACAACCCTCCCTGGGCAGCGGACGCGATGTCCGCATTATATGTCATTGCAACAATTGGCGGCTATCTGGCTTCGGTTGTCTATTTCTTTTATAAACGAAACGCTAAAGGTGACGCTCGTTAGGGATCACCCAAATCAAGCCTGGCTCTCATCTGCGTACCGGTGGTGGTAAGGCCGCTCGCAACTTTTCCTCACTAACCCCTAGCGCCTTCGCAACAACTGTTAGATCAGCATTGGGACCACCCGCATCATGCAGGCTTTGCCCCAATAATTCTGCACTCACACCCAATTTCACAGCCGCAGCATCAAGGTCTGGCCCCATACCTGGTGGCCCTCCCCGGTCCGGTCGTGGCGGTTCACTTCGGCCATCCTGCCCTGCTCTGGTTGCGCCTACGCCTGCAGTAGCTGTGGTTGAGAAGTTGTCCCATGCCTGTACGCCAACCAGACAAGGAGGCAGGTTTGGAAAGCCAGGGGTTGAGTGATAGTGGTAACTATTTTCCGCACCGGCATCACTTTTCGTGATATGGCCATTACACGCATCAAGCCCCTGAGGCAGCGAGCCATCAGCCTCCCGACTACCAAAGATCTCAAAGCCGTCAAATGCATAGCCGAACTGGGCAGTAGGGTCCTGAGTTATGCTGCACTCAGCATCAACCTGTTCATATTCGAAGGTTGTTTTGATATCCGTCGCCGTCCCATGCCAGTGATACCAACCGCCTGGATCTATATGCCCTCCGCAAAGATCGAGTGCCGGCATGTGACCGGTCTGTTGAATTTGTGGTGCATCAGAGAATATAGGCACGCCATTTAGGGCGACGCCAATCTTTGACACGGTACCCAAATTTTTCGGCGATTCAGCGATGATCGGATTCACCGGAATTAACATCGTGATCTGCACACTTTCATCCGGCGAGACGTTGATGCAGGCATGTTCATCTTCGGGTTTAGCCGTTGCTATATCCGCGATATGGATGGTGCCGTCCTCATCGAAGAATCGGTAACCGAGATCATCCAGCATGATAAAGAAGTCGCGATTTACCCGGTAAAGCCCCGCTTTATCCCCGGTCCATTCCCAGATTCCACCCTGGTCATCCAGGGTTGCCGGGCAGAAGGGGCCAATCTCCAATCCTTGTGGTAGATACCCGACTGTGATTCGATAACAGCGAGCCTCAACCCCGTTTTCAAGGCTGCAGGTGACCATCTCCGGTGAACTGGTAAAGGCGGTCCGGGAAAATCGTGTCAGGTCTGGATGAGCGGAAGCTTCAAGAATTACGATCAGCGCTAGTGCTGAGGCCAGACTTCCTTGAATTATTTTCGAGATTGACATGTAAACATCCTTTTTCGATATTGAAAATATGAAAACACCTTCAACCACGGAAAAAAGAGCTATGCGTTTGATTGAAGTTAACGAACCACGTACCCGCGCCCTTCCAGGCAGGCGCTAAATGCACGGCGATAGTTGGATTCACGCACAACAATTTCCGACTGATCCTGACTAATCGATTCTGCTTTCTCCTGCGCCGCTGACTCTGCATGGTTACGGCCATCCTGTTCTATGGCGGCGCCAATCATGGTCCCGGCAGTGGCACCAATAAACGCGCCCTCTGCTGTGTTGGAGCCGTGTCGACTGCGACTATTGGAGCCAATCGCAGCACCTGCGATAGCACCAATAACGGTGCCGATAAGTGTGGCGCCCTGTTTTTGGTTTTTATCTATGGGTACCCTGATAACTTCACCTTCCGGTAATTTATCCTGCATAGGATCAAAGCCGACCTCTTTGCTGGCCCACACATAACACTCATATCGATCACGTTCTGTCTGCTCCGTGGTTTGTTCACCCGCAGGGTAAACGTAAAGGTCTCCAGGTGCGGCAGTCGCCGAAGCGGTGGCAATAAGAACCGGCGCAACTAATATGCTGCTCAAAAAAATCGATATTCTGTTCATTTGACTGTATACCCCCGACCTTCCAAACAAGCGGACATTGCGCGACGGTAATCCGGCGCCATATTCTGAGATTGGTTTGTGGCACTGGGATCGAAACCAGTCTGGTTTCGTGCCCACTGGTGACACTGGTATCGATCCTGGTCACGCTCCTCCTCGGTCTGGTTATCTCGAGGATAGATAAAAAGTTCTCCCGCGCTTGCGACTTCCGTTCCGTTGGCGAGCGCCTGATCGGCATCTTTAGGCTTCTTGACGACCACGTAATCGCGATTTCGATCATCCCAAAGGTAATAGGTTGTATTGACATGGAAATATCGACGCGTGCCTATACCAAAACTGATATACCCGGCCGGAAGAGAGCGGACTCTGGCGCCCAGTGGAGCACCTACCACAACATAGCCGCGGGGTTCAGAACGGTAGTAAACCCCCTGGTGATAAAAATAGGGTCGGCTGCCAATGTTCACACTAATGTGCCCGCGTGGCAGATGATCGATGTGGTGCCCAGGGCGCGCAAAGTTGCCGGCACGACGCTCAGCCAACGCGTTAGTACTGATAAAAGATAAGGCCACTGCCGCTAGACAGGCCAGCAAACTCCAGCGCTGGAGGTAGTTACTCATAGCAAACTCCTTGTTAGATTAATCGACAATATCGTCTCTTATACTTCTACGTTGCTCGGCAGCTGATCCGTCGATGCTGGCTGAACCCAAACTGAACAAACCCGCCAGATAGACAGCTAATTTACCTGGGAGGCATTCCGCCGGACTCCCCTTGCCTGCTGACCTGATGGCATACAGGCAAGCACATCCTCATTACGGGGGGCCTCATTACGAGGTGCCGCAGCACAGCTACCTTCCTCATCGCCTCGCTGTCCCGAGAAACTACAGGCATCACCTTCGACCTTGTCTTTACAAGCTTCTATTGCCTCTGCTGGAGGACCGCGTTTGCCACCTCTTTCGCCACGTTCGGCATTGTCTGGTGGCCCCGATGCGCAGGATGTGAGTAGCAGGGCTAAGACGCTGATTCGACTGACCTGGAAAATGGACATGCGGTACTCCTTATTTGCTCTGGTTACGGCAGTTTCGCGAGCAAACAAGGAGCAAGTAGGGAGTAATCGTGAGGAAATTGAGGAGATCGCCAGACTCCTTTCTTTCTCCTCAATTTCTTCACACCCACTCCTTGCTCAGGATCCAGACTCTCAAGAGTTTTAATAAACACAAAGTGAGCAAAATGAGAAACAATGTAACCCACCAAAGAATTGCAATGGCGTTATTTTTTGCAATGAGCCTATCCGCAACATTTGCAAGTGCAAAGCCTGATGACAACCAGGATAGGGAGCGCCGGGGTCCACCCCCGGAGGCATTCGAGGCTTGCGCAAACTTATCCGAGGATGCCGCTTGTTCATTCCAGGGGCGACGAGGAGACCTGGAGGGTATCTGCATCATCCCAAGACATGATGACGAAGCACTTGTTTGCGCACCTGCCGGTGGCCCACCTGACGACAGAGCCGAAAAAGAACCCCGGGCAATATAATGATTCCGCGGCACCAGCCGCGGCTAGAAGAGAATAATAATATGTACACTTTCGGCCAGGCCTTTCAAGGACCTTTTTTAGCAGTAGCAATCACCCTTGTGTTGTCTTCATGCAGTGGCGGTAGCAACAGCAGTGATGGGGACAACATTGTAGCGACAGTTGCTACATCACCGACAATTGGAGTCGCAACCGCGGAGGCGACGAGTGCCAGTATCGCATTTACCGCACCCACCGATACGGGGGGCGTTGCAATTACAAGCTATGAAGTAACTTGTGTCGGGGCATCCGATTCCGTAAGTGCAACCGCTACTACAAGCCCGGTTACCATTACCGACCTGACCGCTAACTCGACATACGATTGTTCTGTGATCGCAATTAATAGCGCTGGTGCTAGCAGTGCTTCTGCTTCTGTCACGGTGAACACTGGAACTGCCTTAGTGGCTGATGCCAACTTTGAACCTACAGATTGGACACCAGAGCC
>Ga0206123_10000709_pt1 | contig 32619 bp, 26 predicted proteins | sample Helgoland_Spring_2_FD_160086 | JGI IMG/M metagenome (GOLD analysis project Ga0206123, IMG submission 160086) | Pelagic subsurface seawater microbial communities from Kabeltonne, Helgoland, North Sea - Helgoland_Spring_Bloom_20160316_1 | ecosystem: Environmental > Aquatic > Marine > Epipelagic ...
TTTTCTTGTTGCAGTTTTTGATAAGCGCAGCATCGTTGACTTTCTTAGCAGCTCTGTATCTATCTGAAATATCTGTTCTAAGTTTAGAAACTTTTCTTGAATTTTTGGCAAATACTGTGTAGGATTCATTTTGAATATTACCCGTTACAAACGAGGCTTGGATACTGTCTTTGTATATGGTAGCGTTTAAATCTTCACTTTGGGGGAAGTAGGGGATACTACTGTTATTTACAACCATAAAATACATAGAAGGCTCTGTTGTATTTGTAAAGGTCCCTGAAAAAGAACCCCTATTAATTACTAATGTATCAATTACCTTGGTACGGTTATCTTTAAGTGCATATATAATGACTTTAGATCCATCTGCTATTCCATCTGCGCTACCACTTAGGGTGTAAGTGTTTTTGTCTTTGGTACAGGCAAGTTGTGTGATCAATAAGAGGGCTGCTATTGCGTATTTCATGATTGTTTATTTGTTTGTAAAAATAGTTGATTTTTTATTAAAAGAGAAACACCTTAATTTTTTATTAGTTGTCTTATTTTCAGTTATTTAGTACTTATAACTCGTCGCTGGATTTTTTTTGACCACTCATCATTAAATAGGCCTTTAAAAAACCATCTAGGTGGCCATTTAAAACAGCTTCTGGGTTAGAACTTTCATGGCTAGTGCGCACATCTTTTACAAGTTTGTAGGGTTGCAGGACATAGTTTCTAATTTGGCTTCCCCATTCAATGGCCATTTTTCCATCTTCAATTTCTGCTCTTTGTGCTTGTTGTTTACGCAGTTCTATTTCATATAATTGAGATTTTAGCATCTGCATGGCTTTTTCTCTGTTTTCAAGCTGTGATCTGGTTTCGCTGTTGTGGATAACAATACCACTTGGCTTGTGTGTTAAAATAGCTTTGGTCTCTACTTTATTAACATTTTGTCCACCAGCACCGCTACTTCGGGCAAAGTCCCAAGAAATTTCTGAGGGGTTAATGGCTATCTCTATGGTGTCATCTGCAAGAGGATACACATATACACTGGCAAAACTCGTGTGGCGTTTTGCGTTACTATCAAAAGGAGAAATACGAACTAGGCGGTGTACTCCATTTTCACCCTTTAGCCAACCAAAGGCAAATTCACCTTCAATTTCTAGTGTAACGGTTTTTACTCCGGTTACATCTCCTGCTTGAAAATTTAGCTCTTTTACTTTAAATCCATTTTTTTCGGCCCACATCAAATACATGCGCATTAACATATTGGCCCAGTCACAACTCTCCGTACCACCAGCGCCAGCCGTAATTTGCAAAACAGCGCTCATGTTATCACCGTCTTGGCCTAGCATATTTCTAAACTCAAGAGACTCTGTAAGCTCATGGGCCTGAGTAAAACGATCATCTACCTGCTTTTGTGTGCCTTCCCCTTCCTTAAAAAATTCAAATAATACTTCAGTGTCTTCTAGTAAGGAGAGCGCCATTTTGTAATCTGTAACCCATTTTTTTTTGGTACGTAATTGCTTTACAAAGACTTCTGCTTCTTTTGGTTTGTTCCAAAAATTTGGATCAAAGGTTTTTTCCTCATCATTGCTTATCTCTATTTCTTTGCCAGCAATGTCAAAGATATTGCCTTAACACCTCTATTCTAGAGCGAAGGTCTTGGAGTTGGTCTGTTGTAATCATATAGATTTTATTTGAATACTTTTTTTAAACCCTTTGACAGGTAAGAATTGTAAAAGTACAAGTATTGATTTTTAGAAAAAAGAAAAGGGTTACAAACAAAAGTAAAATGAGTTATTACTATCTTTATATTTTTAAAAATCAAACACTTATTACATCTTTTTTTGTTAGTTGTGGCCTTGCCAAATCACTATCTCAATCAAGATGCGAGCATTATATATAAAACATACCATGATTATAGATTTAAGAAGTGATACTGTTACAAGACCAACTCCGGGCATGTTAGATGCTATTATGAGCGCCAAAACAGGAGACGACGTATATAAAGAAGATCCAACGGTAAATGCCCTTGAGCAAAAAATGGCGCGTCTTTTTGGTATGGATACTGCACTGTTTTTCCCTACAGGAAGTATGGCCAATCAAGCAGCTATAAAATTGCACACACAGCCCTCACAGCAGCTTATTTGTGATAAATGGGCCCATGTGTATAATTATGAAGGGGGAGGTGTTTCTTTTAACAGTGGAGTTTCCTGTAAGCTAGTAGACGGTCATAGAGGAATGATTACTGCAAAGCAGGTAGAAGAGAATATCAACCCTCCAGATTTCTATCACAGCCCATTAACATCCTTGGTGTGTCTTGAAAACACAACCAATAAAGGAGGTGGCGCCTGCTATGAAATGGATGAAATGATAAATATTAAAAAAGTGTGTCAAAAAAATGGCTTAGGGCTTCATTTAGACGGTGCACGACTCATGAACGCTATTGTAGCTAAAGATGAAGATCCAAAGCAATATGGGGCTTTATTTGATACCATTTCTGTTTGCTTGAGTAAGGGCCTTGGGGCCCCTATGGGTACCGTTTTAATCGGGAAATCTTCTTTAATGAACAACGCCATTAGAGTACGCAAAGTACTTGGCGGTGGGATGCGACAGATTGGCTTTATGGCAGCTGCGGGGCTCTATGCCATGGACCATCAAGTAAAACGCCTTGCGCAAGACCATCAACGGGCCAAAGAAATTTCTGAACTTCTACAAACTTTGACTTATATTAAAAAGGTAGAGCCTACACAATCCAATATTGTTATTTTTTATCTTTTGGAAGATCTAGATCAAGAAGGCTTTATTTCAAACTTGGCTCAGAAAAATATAAGGATCAGCGATATGGGCCAAGGAAAATTGCGTGTAGTCACCCATCACGATTATACAGCCACCATGCACAGCAAGTTTTTAGATATTTTGTCTGGCTATTCTCATTAAACAACAGGAAACCCTACAATTTTTATACCCCAAGGTATGCGTACTTGATGTGCTTATACAACTGTGAGTAATCTAATACCATGAATTAGTTTCTAATGTCTTGTAAAAGCATTAATTTTAATTTCACACAATAGATACCATATCTTATGAAAACAAATACCCTGCTTAGCCTTTTATCAATAATTTTGATACTTGGTTGCAACGATGTTAACACCACCCACACTGCCATGAAACATACCCCTCCAACTGTAGAAAAAATCACCAAAAACATTGAAAAACATGGTGATGTAAGAACAGATGATTACTACTGGTTAAACGAAAAAGAAAATCCAGAAGTTATAGATTATCTAGAACGCGAGAACGATTATTATCAAAAAATGACGGCTCATACTAAAGATTTTCAAAAAGAGTTGTTTCAGGAAATGAAAGCTAGAATCAAAGAAGACGATGCCTCACTACCTTACAAACTAAATGGATATTATTACATCACACGTTTTGAAAAGGGAAAAGACTACCCAATATACACTCGTAAAAAAGACAGCCTAGAAGCACAAGAAGAAATATTATTTGATGTCAACCAAATGGCAAAAGGCTACTCATATTATGATCTTAGAGGTATTTCTGTGAGTCCAGACAACACCATGGTTAGTTTTGGTGTAGATACCCTAAGTAGAAGAAAGTATACCATTTATATTAAAAATTTAGTAACCGGCAAACTAATGCAAGAGGTGATAACTCTTACCACAGGTGGATCTACTTGGGCAAATGATAATAAAACTATTTTTTATTCTAAAAAAGACGAACAAACACTGCGTTCCAATCAAATATTCAGGCACACCCTGGGTCAGGACCCCGCAGATGATGTAAATGTATTTACAGAAAAGGATGAAACATTCAATACCTATGTCTACAAAACAAAATCAAAAAAATACATTGTTATTGGTAGCACAAGCACCCTGTCTTCAGAATATCAAATTCTAGATGCAAATACGCCAAACCAGAAATTTAAAATATTTCAGCCACGAGAGAAAGCGTTAGAATACAGTATAGCACACTACAAAGAAAACTTTTATATAGTTACAAACAAAGATGGTGCTACCAACTTTAAATTAATGAAAACTCCAGAAGATAAAACTTCCAAAGACAATTGGGTAGATGAAATTGCTCATAGAGATGACGTACTTCTAGAGGATATTGAAATTTTCAAAGACTATTTGGTTATAGAAGAACGCACCAATGGCCTTAACCAAATGCACATAAAAAAATGGGACAACACAAAGCAATATTTTCTGCCTTTTGATAGTGAAACCTACAGAGCATCAGCGATGTCAAACCCAGAGTTTGATTCTCAAACACTGCGGTATGGGTATGCATCTTTAACAACACCCTCATCTATCATTGATTTTAATATGGATACCCAAGAGAAAACTGTTTTAAAGCAGACAGAAGTTCTTGGAGGTACTTTTGATAAAGATAATTATGAGTCTAAGCGCATTTGGGCCACAGCCCAAGATGGTACCAAAGTGCCCATTTCAATGGTGTATAAAAAAGGAATAAAAATGGACGGTACAAATCCTTTTTTGATGTATGGCTATGGCTCATACGGAGCAACTATAGATCCTTATTTTTCAACCACTCGATTGAGTTTGCTGGACAGAGGTTTTGTTTTTGCAATAGCGCACATTCGAGGAGGACAATACCTAGGCAGATCTTGGTATGAAGATGGAAAGCTACTAAAAAAGAAAAATACCTTTACAGATTTTATAGATGCCTCCAAACATGTCATTGCTAAGGGATATACCTCTGCCAAGCATCTTTACGCACAGGGTGGCTCTGCTGGAGGGCTGTTAATGGGTGCGGTTGTAAATTTAGCTCCTACATTATACAATGGGGTTATTGCATCTGTTCCTTTTGTAGATGTTGTAACAACCATGTTGGATGATACGATTCCATTAACAACTGGAGAATATGATGAATGGGGAAATCCAAACGATGAGCAGTATTACCAGTACATGAAATCATACTCCCCTTATGATAATGTGAAAGCACAAAATTACCCAAATATGTTTGTTACCACAGGCTTACATGATAGCCAGGTGCAATACTTTGAACCTGCCAAATGGGTAGCGCGTCTAAGAGAATTAAAAACAGATGAGAATCTACTGTTTTTAGATACAAATATGGATGCCGGCCATGGTGGTGCCTCAGGACGTTTTGAGGCTTTAAAGGAAGTCGCGAAAGATTACGCTTTCCTTCTTGATTTAGAGCACATAAGCAAATAATAATATTTATGTATCTTTGCCACGCTTACAATTAGCCAAATTATATAGTGGCTTGTAACGAAATTTCTGTATGAGCAAACAAATTAAAGCACATAAAAATATCCTAGAACTCATTGGGAATACACCTCTTATTGAGCTTAACAAAATAACAGCAGGTTTTAAGGGTAATTTCTATGTTAAATTGGAGGCCATTAATCCTGGACATTATTCTAAAGATAGAATAGCATTATATATTATAGAACAAGCAGAAAAAAAGGGAATTTTAAAGCCAGGAGATACTATTATAGAAACCACTAGCGGAAATACTGGCTTTAGCATTGCAATGGTAAGCATTGTTAAGGGATACAAATGTATCTTGGCGGTGAGCTCAAAATCTTCTAAAGATAAAATTGATATGCTCAGAAGCATGGGAGCACAGGTACATGTTTGTCCTGCTCATGTAAGTGCAGACGATCCTAGATCGTATTATGAAGTTGCCAAAGCTATCCATAAAAAAACACCTGATTCTATATACATAAACCAATACTTCAATTCATTAAATACTGAGGCTCATTACCAAACCACTGGTAAAGAAATCTGGGAACAAACAAATGGTCAAATCACGCATCTGGTAGCATGCAGTGGAACCGGCGGAACCATATCTGGGATTGCTCGTTATTTAAAACAACAAAACCCTCAGGTGCAAATTATAGGTATAGATGCCTATGGTTCTGTTTTAAAGAAATACCATGAAACTGGAGAGGTTGATAAAGATGAAATTTATCCCTATAGAATAGAAGGTCTAGGCAAAAACTTAATACCAACGGCAACAGACTTTGAAAGTATAGATCGTTTTGTAAAAGTTACAGACCAAAGTAGCGCACTTACAGCTCGAGAGCTTGCTACAACAGAGGGGCTGTTTGTTGGTTACACAAGTGGCGCTGCAATGCAAGGATTAAAGCAATTAAATCAGGAAGGAGTTTTTGATTCAACAAGCAATATTGTAGTTGTGTTTCCTGATCATGGGTCTAGGTATATGAGTAAAATTTACAGTGAAAATTGGATGCAAGATCAAGGATTTCTTGACAGCAAACAACAATCCAAAGCTCCTAGCTCCCAATTAAAGTAACACCTCTTACTGACTTTTTTTAAAAACCCCACAAAAAGCCCTGACTGTTTTATGCCAAGAGAGAAACTAAAGTTTTAGCTCTTCTGGGCTTTGTATTTGTTTATTCTTTGTTTACAACATTTAAAATTCCAACAAAAAATTAACTAAATAAAGAGAATAAAATTGACTAATTTTGTTGGGTATTTTCAAACCAACATATATTAATGAAAGATTTATTTGATAAGATATACAAAGACAAAGGGCCTTTAGGGAAGTGGGCAGATGTTGCAGAAGGATATTTTGTGTTTCCAAAATTAGAAGGACCCATCTCCAACCGTATGAAATTTAATGGCAAGGAGGTAATCACTTGGAGTGTCAATGATTACTTAGGTCTAGCCAATGACCCTGCGGTACGTGAGGTAGATGCTCAGGCTGCTGCCACCTATGGTTCTGCCTATCCTATGGGAGCAAGAATGATGAGTGGTCACACAGATTTACATGAACAACTTGAAAATGAATTGGCAGCTTTTGTTAACAAAGAGGCGGCCTATTTATTAAATTTTGGATACCAAGGAATGGTCTCTACCATAGACGCATTAGTTTCAAAAAATGACGTAATTGTATATGATGTTGATGCTCATGCTTGTATAATAGATGGTGTACGTTTGCATATGGGCCAGCGCTTTACCTACAAGCACAATGATCTAGAAAGTATCGAGAAAAACTTGTCACGTGCCACAAAAATGGCTGAAAAAACTGGGGGAGGAATATTACTTATCTCTGAAGGAGTTTTTGGAATGCGTGGTGAACAAGGAAAATTAAAGGAAATTGTTGCTCTAAAGAAAAAATACAACTTCAGGCTATTTGTTGATGATGCCCATGGTTTTGGAACTCTTGGTAAAACAGGAGCAGGAGCAGGGCAGGAGCAAGGCGTTCAGGACGATATAGACGTCTACTTTGCAACTTTTGCCAAATCTTTGGCTAGTACAGGAGCTTTTATTGCTGCAGACAAAGAAATCATGGATTATTTAAAATACAATCTAAGATCTCAAATGTTTGCAAAGTCTTTACAAATGCAATTGGTAGTTGGAGCCTTAAAGCGTTTAGATATGATGCGCTCTAGTACAAAATATAAAGACAAACTTTGGGAAAATGTTCACGCACTGCAAGGTGGGTTAAGAGAGCGAGGGTTTGATTTAGGCACTACTCAAAGTTGTGTCACCCCAGTTTATTTAAAGGGGTCTGTGCCAGAGGCAATGGCACTAGTAAAAGATTTACGTGAAAATTATGGGGTATTCACTTCTATTGTTGTGTATCCAGTTATTCCTAAGGGTTTAATTTTATTGCGTTTGATACCTACAGCATCTCACACCATGGAGGATATTGAGCTAACCCTAAAAGCATTCTCTGGCATTAGAGAGCGTCTGGAAAATGGAACCTACAAAAGGTTATCTGCATCAGTCGCAGCTGCTTTTGCAGATTAACTCAAATTAAATACAAAAAGAAACCACCTCTACAGGGTGGTTTTTTTGTTAGTATGGTTTAAAAAGTAGCTATTACAACATTTTTTTAAAGGTACTGCGCTGTTTGTGTTGCACTGGATTGTAATCTTTCCACATTTGCTGTACAGCAGTGTTTTCTATTAACTCTGGGTTGGTTTCTACTTTATCAATTCCTTTGGCATTAAAAAGTAATTGTACTTGCTCAAAGATAATGGCAGTAACTCCTTTGCCTTGATACTCTGGATCAATGCCAATAAGGTACAAAGAGGCACGATTGTTTTTTCTCTGAGCCTGTAAAAGGTGATACCACCCAAAAGGCAAAAGTGACCCATTTGCCTTTTTTAACGCTTTACTAAAGGAAGGCATAACAATCGAAAATGCGATAAGTTTTCCTTCTTTGTCTTGTATACAAGAAATATAATCTGGTTGTATAAAACTAAAATACTTTTGCTTGTAATAATCTATTTGGTACTGCTGTATAGGCACAAATGTTTGAAGTTTGTTATAGGTTTTATTAAGCAATTCAAACATTTGATCTACATAGGGTAATATATCTTTTTTGCTTTTAAAATCAATAACTGATAGGCCATATCGTTTTTGTATAATACTAGAAAATCGCTCAACTCTTTCTACAAGAACTGGTGGTATGGTTAATTTAAATTCTACCCATGTAGCTTGCTTTTTATACCCTAACTGCTCAAAATGAGATGCATAGTAGGGGTATTGGTACCAGGTAATCATGGTGTTTGATTCTTGAAAACCACTGGTTAAAATACCTGCCTTTTCCATATTGCTGAACCCTACAGGTCCCTCGATGTATGATAGATTGTGTTTGGCACCAATTTCATAGGCTTTATTGAGTAATACTTTTGTTACCTCAATATCATCTACCATGTCTAACCATCCAAAACGCACTTTCTTTTTGCCAATTTCATCAATTTCTATATGGTTTAAAATTACTGCAATCCGCCCTACAATACGGTCATTATTGTAAGCAAGAAAGTAACTTGCTTCTGCATTTTTAAAAACAGGATTTTTTTTCTTATCTAAGGTTTCAAGTTCTTCTTTAATAAGGGGTGGCACCCAATACGAGCAGTCTTTATAAAGCTTGAAAGGAAACTTTACAAACTGTATCAGCTGTTTATGTGTAGTAACTTCTTTTAATGTAATCATATATCTATGTGCGTTGATTGTATTACACGACCACTAAAGACCGTCATTATCGTCATCAACCTCAAAGTAATCCTTTTTTTTCCTTTTTTCTCTTTTGGCTTTTTCTTTTTCAACCTTTTTAATTTCTCTCCCAGCCTTTCCTTTTTCTTCTAAAAATTCGTCACTGTCGTGAAAATCAAAACGGTAGGACACTCCAATGCGACCATAAGTTCTTGACGGAGTGTCTTTTAAACTGTGTAATAAAGAAGCATCAACTTGCCAGTCTTTAGTAATAAGGGCGGCAGCTCCAAAGCGAACGATATTATCAGCATAAAAATCACTGTCGAAGCCTTGTTTTTCTGCAAATAAGGAAAACCAATCAGAAATACAGTAGGTTAACGTTACAATGTACCCGTAGGTTGGGGTTTGAGTCGTAAATCTATCTGCAATTATGTTTGTCACCAGCACAAAGCCACTTTTAAAGTTATTTTGAGTTTGTATAGATACCTTAGGGCTTATGGTAAAGGGATCTTCTGGTGTAAATGCGTTGTTAGCGCTGTCAAAATTTGCGCCTGCGTAAATTGATATAGCTGGTATTAACTCATCCCAGCTAAATCTATTGTTTGCCTTCCAACTTAATAAATTTGGTCCATTTAACTCACGCTTTATATAGGGATCATATACAAGGTATTTTATTCCAAGGGTATTGGACCTAAAATTACGTTGGTCATACACATTGGTTGCACCACTTCTAGTATCTGTAATGGTATTTGATTGAAATTCTCCAGTTAAAATTACTTCGAGTTCTTCTTTCCAAAACCCAAAACGGGCACTATAATCTAAAGAAAATGCGTCTGTTTGGGTTTTCAATAAAACGTGGTCTTCTTGCCCTATACCAAATCCAGTTTCAAACTGTAATACATTTGTACCCACAGAAAATGCCCCTTGAGAACCTCCCGGCCTGTTGTTGTTAATTGTTTCTGTATACTGCCCAGATGCTATAAAACATGAAGATAGAGCAAGGATGGTAAGAAGAAAAGAAACAGATTTCATAGATGTTGTTTAATACCAAAGATATAAGATTTATCATTTATTTAATACCCTTGTTCGCGGTTTTTGTGGCACTATTTGTATTTTTGGGTCCTATTTATGGTTATGATTGCATTTATTAAAACGATATCAATAATACTGTTAGTGTACTACAGTTTAAAATTTATTTTAAAACTCGCAGCTCCCTATATAATGAAGTATTTTTCTAAAAGACTGGCAGCCCGTTTTGATGTAAATTTTTCAAACACACCTCCACAAAATAACGCTCAAAAAAAAGAAGGAGAAGTTACCATAGATAAAGTACCTTCCAAACAAAAAACTTCCAATACTGTAGGGCAGTACGTTGATTATGAAGAAATTGACTAAGAGTATTGTTTTTAATGCTTTCCTTATTGGTTCTACATAATTTTTTGGTATTTTTCTTTTTTTAAAATCAGATACATTTATGCAATTTTCTCTTAAAAAAGTAGTGCCGCACCTCTTAGTGATAGTTTTACTGATAATTGCCTCAGTATCCTATTTTAGTCCTGTACTGAGTGGCAAAACGATTTATCAGAGCGATATCGTGCAGCACAATGCAATGGCCAAAGAGCTAAGAGATTTCAGAAAAACCGATGGCGAAGAAACTTATTGGACAGATAGCGCCTTTGGTGGTATGCCAACCTATCAGCTAGGGGCTAGGTATCCTCACAATTACATTAAAACCTTAGATGAAACCTTGCGCTTTTTACCAAGGCCTGCAGATTATCTTTTTTTATATTTTATTGGCATTTACATATTGTTTCTGGTACTAAAGTTAGACTATAAAATTGCTTTTTTGGGAGCACTCGCTTTTGGATTTTCAACCTATTTAATTATTATTCTTGGTGTGGGACATAACGCCAAAGCCCATGCCATTGCTTACATGCCAATTGTGTTAAGTGGTATCATGCTCACTTTCAGAAAAAGGTATCTCTGGGGTTTTTTGCTTACCACAATTGCTATGGCTTTGGAGCTTTCAGCCAACCATTTACAGATGACCTACTACCTGCTTTTACTCGTACTTTGTATTGGTGCAGCCTATTTAATAGAGGCTGTTAGGTCTAAAACTTTACCGCATTTTGTAACATCTTTGGGCATCATGATGCTAGCGGTTCTTCTGTCTTTAGGATTAAACGCCACGAATCTTATGGCTACCAAACAATATGCAGATACCTCAACAAGGGGCCCCAGTAAGTTAACTATAAACCCAGATGGATCACCCAAAATTGCTACAGATGGTCTAGATTATGAGTATATAACTACTTATAGCTATGGTAAATTAGAAACATTTAATTTGCTTGTACCTCGTTTTATGGGAGGTGGTTCAAGTGAGAATTTCCCAGAGAACTCAGCCACTTACAACGCGCTTTTGAAAATGGGAGCATCACCACAACAAGCTAGTGATACCTTATATCAAATACCCTTGTATTGGGGAGACCAACCCATTGTAGCAGCGCCAGCCTATGTAGGAGCTGTTGTTTTGTTTCTGGCTATTCTTGGACTGTTTTTAATCCAGGGTCGTGCAAAGTGGTGGCTAGTATCTGGTTTTACACTAAGCTTGTTGCTTTCTTGGGGTAAAAATTTTGGTTTACTCACAGATTTTTTTATTGACTACGTGCCATTGTATAACAAATTTAGAGCAGTTTCCTCTATACAGGTACTCATAGAATTGATCTTGCCCATTATGGCAGTACTTGGCTTGCATCATTTTTTTAAAAGTACAACTTCTTTGCAAAAGAAGAAGAATAGTATTTGGTACGCAAGCTCTATTATTGGAGGCTTGTTAGTGGTATTTATTTTGTTTAAAAATTCGCTTTTTAATTTTGTAAGTCCCTATGATGGCGATATTATTGAGGCAATGGGAGCTCCCTTTGTGGACGCTATTAGAGAGGATAGAGCTTCACTTTTAGTTACTGATTCTTTGCGAAGTTTAGTTTTTGTTGTCTTAGCGGCAATCACTTTATGGCTTTTTAGTATCAATAAATACAAACAGACCCTCACAGTTGGGTTACTAACTGCCCTTATTGTTTTTGATTTAGTAGGGGTAGATAAGCGCTATGTAAATACAGAAGATTTTGTCAACAAGCGTTTGATGCAGCAGCCTTTTCAAAAAACCGCAGCTAGCCTTCAATTAGAAAAAGAAAAAGGTAGATTTAGAGTGTATGATGCTGCCAATAATGCCTTTAATAGCGCAGAGGTAAGTTACACAAATAGCTCTATAGGGGGCTATCACGCAGCCAAACCAAGAAGAATGCAAGATATTGCAGACTTTTATATAAACAAAGGGGATATTAGTATGTTAAACATGCTAAACGTTCGTTTTATTTTAACTAGAAGCAAAAACGGAGCTGTTATAGGCCAAAGAAATCCCTATACAAATGGAAATGCTTGGTTTGTTGAAAATGTTTTGATGGTTGATAACCCAGATCAAGAGATCATACAACTTGATAGTATTAATACCAAAACGACAGCTGTTGTACATAGTGAGTTTCTACCATACCTTCCGACCGCAACTATTGTGCGAGATAGTACTGCAACTATAGATTTAATATCCCACAAGCCCAACCATTTAGTGTATGAAACAGCATCAACAACAGAGCAGCTTGCAGTTTTTAGTGAAATCTATTATCCTCAGGGATGGAATGCATATATAGATGGTAAAGCAGTTTCGCACATACGCGTAAATTATTTGCTCAGGGCATTAAAGATCCCAGCAGGATACTCAAAAATAGAATTTAAATTTGAACCATCCGTTATTAAAACCGGAAGTACAATTGCTTTATTCAGTAGTATATTACTTTTGATTCTTCTAGTTATTTCTCTTTGGTACACTATTAAAAAAAGACCATTAACATCTTTATAAGCTAATGAAAAAAGCGCTGATTATATGCTATTATTGGCCACCTGCAGGTGGGCCAGGGGTACAGCGTTGGTTGAAATTTGTTAGTCACCTTAGCAGTTTTGATATTTCTCCGGTGGTGTATGTTCCAGAAAACCCAAATTATCCCATTGTAGATAAGAATCTTATTGAAGAAATACCACCAAACATAACCATACTAAAACAGCCCATAAAAGAGCCTTATAAACTGGCATCTATTTTCTCAAAAAGGAAAGTACAACAAATTAGTAGTGGTGTTATTGCTACAAAGAAGCCTTCTTTTTTAGAAAAACTACTGTTGTATGTTCGTGGAAATTATTTTATTCCAGATGCAAGAATAGGTTGGGTTGCCCCATCTGTAGATTTTCTAACACATTACCTAAAAACAAATGATGTGGATTGTATCATTTCTTCTGGGCCACCTCACAGTTTGCATTTCATTGGTTTAAAACTTCATAGGTTAACAAACCTTCCATGGATTACAGACTTTAGAGATCCCTGGACCACAATTCATTATCACAAATCATTACAACTTACAAAAGCTTCAGCCACTCAACATAAAGACTTAGAGGCTTTGGTTTTAAATACTGCAACTCATGTTTTGGTAACAAGTCCTTCTACCAAGAAAGAATTTTCTTCACTTACCAAAAAGCCCATTACAGTTATCACAAATGGCTTTGAACCAAAACAGACCCCTACAGTACCTTTAGACACAAAATTTTCTATAGCTCACATTGGTTCTCTTCTATCAAAAAGGAATCCAAGGGTGTTATGGGAGGTGCTTTCTGAGCTTGTTAAAGAGGATCCAATATTCTCTCAAGATCTAGAAATCTCTCTTACAGGAGTGGTTAGTGATGAAGTACGTAAGAGTATTGGTTCATTTGGCTTAACAAACCATGCGCTTATTAATAGTTATGTGCCTCACAAAGAAGCTGTCATGTTACAGCACAAGGCCCAAATATTACTTTTGCTTGAGGTAGATAGTGTAGCTACCAAGGCCATTATTCCAGGCAAACTTTTTGAATACTTACAAGCCAGAAGACCAATCATTGCTATTGGTCCTAAGGGTAGTGATATTCAAGGAATTATAGATTCAACTGCAAGCGGAATTTTTATTGCTCCACACCAAAAAGATTTCTTGAAAGAACAGGTACTCTCATATTACAGCGCTTACAAGAAAAACGAACTCTACATAGAATCAAAAAACCTTGAGGCATTTACTAGAAAAGCTCTCACAAAAAAACTTGCAAAGGTTATTGTAAGTGTTACTCAGTCCAAATAAAAAAATACCTCTTGACCTAAATCAATAGGACAAAAGGTATTAAACAAAAAAACTAACTAATCAAACGTACTATAATCTTCTTTTTTTTGAGCTTGTGCTTCTCACTCTTGTTTTACGCGAGGTGTTTGTAGCACCTGTATTTTTTCTTGTATGTGAAACATTTGTTGTGCGTCTAGATTTAGGAACCACATAAACAGTTCTACTTCTTGAGACTTTATTAACCGCCCTAGAATTAGATTCTCTGGCAGCTATTCTATTTCTTGAAGTAGTTACTTTTCTTGGTGTATTTACACTATTTCTATGATGGTTTATAGTTCTAATCCTCTTTGTTTTTGTTGCTTTAGCAAGGCCAGATGTTCTTCCATGGCTTGTCACCATTGTGTTTTTTCTACCTCTTCTAAACGTTCTATTTATTACTGTTCTACCATTTCTGTAATGGATTCTACTACCAGGGGAGATAAATTCTCTTCTACCGTTTGTATAAGTAGTGATAGTTCTATTATTGTAATACCTTAGATGATCATAATAGCTGTATCGAATAGGTGTATAATACCTTCTGTAAGGGAAATTCCATACAATGCAGTTATTATAGCTAGGTCTTACATAGTGCCTGTGCCAAGGACGATAGCTATAAAACCTATTGTGTGAGTTGATATAACCAACGCAATAGATATAATCTCCATGTCTGTTGTAATAGATCTGTAGGTCTCCAATACGGGAGATTCTTCTATTTATATACCTAATTTCAACATCTCCAGCTCTTATGATTCTACCATACATATCATAAAATACAGGTACATCTTCAATTTGTATGATGGCACCATATTGGTCATACTGAAGATATGCTTCATAATTGTGTCCTGCATTAAAACTTGCAAATACACTTGGTGTTGTACCTGATAGCGTCGAGTTGTTGTAGGCGGGTAGATATACAAAATCAAATTGACCATCTGCAAATACAGAAAACTCTACACCCCCTTCAATAAAGATATATGCTTTCCCATTATAGTTTATGTTATTTACAACCGCAGTGTGTTCTGTGTTGGTTGCTTTTATTGTTGTTACTGTTAAAAGTAATGCGAGTGCAATTCTGAGATTTTTCATAAACATAATTTTAGTGTACTTGCCAATGACTCTAGTGAGCGTTGTACATTATTGTAGCATCACAGACCATGCCAAAACAAAAAAAAGCCCATAAAGGCTTGTTTGTTAGTTATTTAAATTGCTACATTATGTGTGTGCATCTTTTAGGCTTACCTCATATTTTCTCTTTTAGGTATGTTGCCGTATGTGATTTTTTGTGTGCAGATACTTCCTCTGGAGTTCCTTGAACTATCACTTTACCACCTTTTTTACCACCGCTTGGCCCCAAATCAATAATATAATCAGCACATTTTATTAAATCTATATTATGCTCTACTACAATTAGTGTGTGGCCTTTGTCTAGAAGCGCATAAAAGGAGGCTAAGAGTTTTTTTATGTCATGAAAATGAAGCCCAGTAGTAGGTTCATCAAAAATAAATAAGGTCTTTTCTTTGGTAATCCCTTTTACTAAAAATGAAGCAAGCTTAATGCGCTGCGCCTCTCCTCCAGAGAGAGTAGAGGAGCTTTGCCCTAGTTTAACATAGCCTAAGCCCACATCTTGAAGCGGTTGTAATTTTAAAACAATTCTTTTTTGTTCCTGTTCTATAAAAAAAGCAATTGCTTGATCAACCGTTAGATTTAAAACATCATCAATATTTTTATCACCTACTTTAACCTCTAGTACTTCCTTTTTAAAACGCTTTCCATTGCAAACATCACATTGAAGATTTACATCTGCCATGAACTGCATTTCAATGGTTATTTCACCTTCACCCTTACAGGTATCACACCTTCCTCCATCAACGTTAAAGCTAAAATGTTTGGTCTTATAGCCCCTAATATCACTTAGTTTTTGTTTTGCAAAAAGACTTCTAATCTCGTCATAGGCTTTGATGTAAGTCACAGGGTTTGATCTACTAGAGCGCCCAATTGGGTTTTGATCAATAAACTCTACGGTTTGTATGCTTGAAAAATCTCCATTGATAGCTGAGAATTGACCAGGTTTATTGCCTTGGGCTCCAATTTTTTTCTGCAAAGCAGGATACAATATCTTTTTCACTAGGGTGCTTTTTCCACTCCCAGAAACCCCGGTTACAGCCGTAAATACCCCAACAGGAAATTTAGCGGTTATATTTTGTAAGTTATGCTCTCTGGCGCCTTTTATTTCAATAACATTACTGAAAGTCCTGCGTTGTTTTGGAACTTCAATTTTTAGGGTTTGGTTCAAGTATCCCGCCGTAAGTGAATCCAACTTTAAAAGCTCTTTAAAGCTTCCTGTGGCAACTACCTCACCACCAAAACTACCAGCTTTGGGGCCAATATCAATGATATGATCTGCATGTTTCATGATATCTTCATCGTGCTCTACCACAATGACAGTATTACCTATATCTCGTAAAGATTTTAATACATGTATCAGTCTTTCTGTATCTTTTGGATGCAAACCAATACTAGGCTCATCTAAAATATACATAGACCCTACAAGACTACTTCCAAGAGAAGTAGCTAAGTTGATACGCTGCGATTCTCCCCCAGAGAGAGAATTGCTTTTTCTATTAAGGGTAAGATAGCTAAGCCCAACATCAAGTAAAAAAGAGAGTCTATTGTTGATCTCTACAAGCAAACGTTTTGCAATAGTGGTATCATGGGTATTGAGCTGTAGGGTATTAAAAAAGGAAGCCAATTCCTCTAAAGGCAACTCAACAAGATCTTGTATAGCGGTATTGGCAATTTTAACATACCCAACTTCTTTTTTTAATCTTGTTCCGCTACAGGTGCTACAAATAGTTTTACCTCTGTAACGAGAAAGTAATACTCTGTTTTGAATTTTATAACTTTTACTCTCTAAGTGATTAAAAAAACTATCAAGACCTTCAAAATGCTCATTTCCTTTCCAGACTAATTGCTGTTGAGATTTTGTGAGTTCAAACCAGGGTTTGTGTATTGGAAATTCAAATTTGTAGGCACTATTTACCAATTGATCTCTATACCAACTCATGCTTTCTCCTCGCCAAGGAAAGATAGCATTCTCATAAATAGACAAGCTGGTGTTTGGAATTACCAAATCTTTATCGACACCAACTACATCTCCATATCCCTCACAGGTAGGACAGGCCCCAAATGGATTATTAAAGCTAAACAGGTGGACATTTGGCTCAGTAAAGGTCATGCCATCGCGTTCAAACTTATTGTTAAATTCTGAAATTTTATTGGTATCAAGATCTTCAATACATAAGCTTCCTTTCCCTTCATAGAAAGCCATTTGAATGGCATCTGCTAGACGGTTATAAAAATCCTCATCCTCTTTTACAATTACTCTGTCGATAACTAGGTGCGTCTTTTTTGGAGATAAATTACCTTCTATCTCATCAATGCGAAGTACCTGATTATCAAATTTTACTCTTGCATACCCTTGTTGGGCTAAGGTTTTAATTTTATTATCTAGAGAGCGTCCTTCTTCAAGTAAAATAGGGGATAGCAATAGCAATTTGCTTCCAGAAGGAATTTTTTTAATATAGTTTATTACATCTGAGACCGTGTCTTTTTTAACCTCTAGGTTACTTATGGGTGAATAGGTCTTCCCAATTCGAGCGTATAATAATTTTAAATAATCATAAATCTCTGTTGAAGTCCCAACAGTAGACCTTGGGTTTGTAGAATTTACTTTTTGTTCTATGGCGATAGCAGGAGAAATTCCTTTAATACTGTCTACTTTGGGTTTGTTAAGTCTTCCAAGAAATTGCCTGGCATAACTAGATAGACTCTCTACATATCTTCTTTGTCCTTCAGCATAAAGAGTGTCAAAAGCTAATGAAGATTTACCACTGCCGGAGAGACCTGTAATTACAACAAGTTTGTTACGAGGAATCACTACATCTATATTTTTAAGGTTGTGCAGCTTGGCGCCTTTAATAAGGATGTTTTCTTTTGTATCTAGTGATTGTTTTCTCAATGTAAAGCCTTGCTGGATGGTTAATTCGCAAAGATAACATAATGCGATTTGTATCACACAAAGCAGGAAGTTTTAAGTTATTTTTAATAAAAAGAGTATATTTATTTTGAAATCTAAACATAATGTACTTATATTTACCTCATATTAATATACACTTAAACCACTACCTATAGCATATTTTTACTTTTTTTAATTTTATTATAACAGCTATTTGACCCTATTTTTATAGTTGTTCACTTTAAAAAGTATTGATATGAACAAAAGCAAATCTACAGATGCGGTTTTAGTATCCGCTTACCTACAGGGAGACGAGTCTGCGCTCTCAATCCTTATTACAAGACACAAACAACGTATTTATAGTTTTATCTACTCAAAAGTCTTTGATAGAGATATAGCTGAAGATGTTTTCCAAGACACTTTCATCAAAGTCATTAATTCTCTTAAGAGAGGGAAGTATAACGAGGAAGGTAAATTCTTGCCTTGGGTAATGCGTATTTCACATAATTTGGTGATAGACCATTTTAGAAAGAATAACCGTATGCCTAAGTTTGAGAACAATACCGATTTTGATATTTTCTCAGTACTTTCTGATAATTCATTAAACGCTGAAAACACAATTATAAAAGGACAGGTCGCCTCAGATGTGAGGCGTCTTGTGGAGGAGCTTCCTGAGGATCAAAAGCAGGTGTTAATGATGCGTATTTATAAGGGTATGAGTTTTAAAGAAATAAGTTTGCAAACTGGTGTTAGTATCAATACAGCACTAGGTAGAATGCGCTATGCACTTATCAATTTGCGTAAAGTAATTGACAAACATAATATTGTTTTAACTGACTAGCACAATATTTAATTTGTTGCATCGTTATTGATTAAGATTAACTTCTAAATCACATACTGTATGCAACAAATGTACTCAAGACCTTCACCCTCAGAACAGGTGAACAAAAACATGGTTCCAAAAGATCAAACAATAACCTTTTTACTTAATTATTCTAAAGCATTACGAGTCATTAATTTTAAAAATATAACGTTCGAAATACTTTTGAATTAGTCTTAAAAAGTCCCAAAATTTTCGGGGCTTTTTTATTTCTTCTTTTTCAATTTATTGTGATAGGCTTTGAGCACTGTTTTTCTGCCAATTTTTTTGGTAATTATATCCTTATCTAAGTCCCAGCCTCTGGCTTGGCAATATTGGCGCCCATACCAGATAATTTGAAGATGCAGATCATTCCACACCGCTTCAGGAAAAAGTCTTTTTGCATCTTTTTCTGTTTGGGTTACATTTTTACCATTTGTGAAACCCCATCTGTATAAAAGCCTATGAATATGAGTATCTACAGGAAAAGCGGGTACTCCAAAAGCCTGAGATATCACTACACTTGCTGTTTTATGACCCACTGCCGGGAGTTGTTCAAGGGCCTGTAAATCATTAGGGACTTTTCCTTGATGTTTGTCAATTAATATATGTGACAAGCCGTGTATTCCTTTTGCCTTGGCGGGAGAAAGACCTACAGGCCTTATAATTTCTCTTATTTGATCAACAGTGAGTTTGATCATATCATAAGGGTTGTCTGCTTGTTTAAATAGCAAGGGTGTTATTTTATTAACTCTTACATCTGTACTTTGAGCAGAGAGTAGAACCGCAATTAAAAGGGTGTAAGGATCCTTATGATCTAGTGGTATTGGTATTTGTGGATATAACTCTTTTAACGTATTTATAACAAAATCTACCTTTTCTTGTTTAGTCATTTGGTTTAAATTTACACATTAGGCTTACCACATCGAGTGTCATTTGCCTGAGGGGTTTTTGTTACAATAACCCAATTTTATTAATATTTCAAACAAATTTACAAAATGAATACTCTTAAAGTAGGCGACAAGGTCCCAAATTTTTCTGTAACTGATCAAGACGGAAATACAATCACCATGCAAGATTATCAAGACAAAAAAGTTATTGTATTTTTTTACCCTGCTGCTAGTACACCAGGGTGTACGGCAGAGGCCTGTAATTTAAGAGACCATTACAGCGAATTGCAAGCTAAGGGTTATGAAATTATTGGCGTAAGTGCCGATACAGAAAAAAAACAATCAAATTTTAGAAATAAATTTAGTTTTCAGTTTCCGCTGCTTGCAGATACCAACAAAGATGTTATTGAGGCCTTTGGTGTTTGGGGACTTAAAAAGTTTATGGGCCGTGAGTACGATGGTATTCACCGTAAAACGTTTTTAGTTCATAATGGTATTGTGGCCCATGTAATCGATAAAGTAAAAACTAAAACCCACGCATTACAAATTCTGCAGAGTGATGTTGTAGGCTAGTATTATTACAATTCAAACAAAAACCTTGTAAATGAAGCTATTGTAGTAAACAGCTATTTGCAAGGTTTTTTTGTGTATTGCTGGGTAGGTTATTTTTTTGAACTATAACTAAATAACTCTTTTTCTTTAATTATCTCACCAACTCCCAGCGGTAGCATATCTTCCCATCCCGGTGTATTATTTTCTATCATTGCTAATACTTCTCTAGAAAAAATACCCATTACTTTAGGGTTGTAATTTTCAACATCTATTACTTTACCGTTGTATTTGAAAAACTTGTATAACTCTTTCATACGGGGATGTACCTTTAAATTTTCACTAGTTGTGAAGTCTCCTTTTTTATTTTTCATAGGGTAGAGGTATACCTTTAAATCTTTGAAAAACAATTTACCAAAAGCCTCAAGTATCCCACCGCTGAGCTGGCGGTAATATTTTTCATCAAAAATATCAATTAGGTTATTGACACCCATGGCTAGTCCAAGGCGCATTTTAGTATATCTAGAGAAATATTCTACTAGTTTATAATATTCTTGGAAATTTGAAATCATAACCGTATGCCCCAACGAGCATAACAACCTTGCGCGGTCCATGAAATCTTCTTCATCAATTTCTCCCTCAGCGCGGAGGTTTGAAAGTGTAATTTCAAAAATAGTAACCGTTCTGTTTTTATCTACTTTTGATTCATTGATAAACATTTCATGAGATTTTTCAAACATGTCAATATTTACCTTTGTTACAGGCCTAAAACTCCCTCTGAGGGCTAGTATGTTTTTCTTGTATAAAATTCTTGCAGGTAGTACGTTGTTACCGTCTGGACCAAACATTACCGCATCAGTCATTTCATTTTTAATGAGCTGTAAGCTCATCAAGCGGTTATCAACTTTTTCAAATTTTGGACCTGAGAAATTGATGGTATCAATCTCAATTTTATCTTTATCTATATGATCGTAGAGATACCGCAGTAGATTTTTTGGTGAATCATGTTTGTAGTAGGCTCCGTATATTAGGTTTACACCTAAAATTCCTAGGGTACGTTGTTGAAGTAGTGCCTCAGATTCATGAAATCGAATGTGCAATATAATTTCACTGTATGGCTCATCTGGTTGTGTCTGAAATCGTATACCAACCCAGCCATGCCCTTTGTACTTTTTTGCAAAATCTATAGTAGCTACCGTATTTGCATAAGCAAAGTACATTTTGTTTGGATGTTTCTCACGTAAAATTCGCTCTTCAATCAAATTCATTTCATGAGTGAGCATCTTTTTGAGTCGATCTTCAGTTACGTATCTTCCATCTTCTTCAACCCCATAAATAGCATCACTAAAATCTTTATCATAGGCAGAAATTGTCTTGGCGATTGTACCAGATGCACCTCCAGCTCTAAAAAAATTACGTACAGTTTCTTGACCTGCACCTATTTCAGCAAAAGTCCCGTAGATATTTTCATTTAAATTGATACGTAAGGCTTTGTTTTTTATGGAAGGAATCGCCTCAAAATCTTTATCTCCTTTTATTGTTTTTGGCATAACCGTGGTTATTTGTTGCACAACAAAGGTAGCGATTACCATAGCCAAACAAAAAAAATACTAGTATTTTTGTGCTCATGAAATCTCACTTTAAAGTCACTTTTTTGGGCACTGGTACCTCTCAAGGTATTCCTGTAATTGGCAGTAAACATCCTGTGTGTTTAAGTAGTGACTCAAAAGACAAAAGATTGCGAGTTTCTGTACTAATAGAAATTGATGACAAAACCTATGTGATAGATTGTGGCCCAGATTTTAGACAACAAATGCTAATGAACAATGTAGATGCTTTGGATGCTATTTTAATTACCCATGAGCACAGTGATCATACAGCTGGTCTGGATGATATAAGGCCTTTTTATTTCAGGCAAGGTGCGATTCATTTTTATGCAGCAAAGGAAGTCTTTACGGCCCTTAAAAAACGTTTTGGTTATATTTTTGAGACCCATAATAAATATCCTGGTGCACCCACAATTTCTCAACATCTAGTATCAAAAAGCGAACCTTTTTTATTGCACAATACTCTTGTAACTCCCGTAGAGGCCTTACACAATACCCTTCCTGTACTTGGCTATTCATTTAAAGGATTTACCTATTTAACAGATGTAAAAACCATGGCAACTGATGAGTTTGAGAAAATTAAAGGCACCAAAGTTTTAGTTATCAATGCACTCAGGAAAGAGCCACACCCTTCTCACCTAAATCTAGAAGAGGCTCTTGCCTTCATTGACAAAGTAAAACCCAAACGAGCTTATTTAACACATATTAGCCATCACTTAGGATTTCATAAAACGGTACAGGCATCACTACCAAAAAATGTATTTTTAGCCTATGATGGGTTAACCATTAAATTATAAAATTATGAGGAAAAGTATTTTTATGTATCTGTTCTTTTTTGCTGTATTGTTTATAGTGTTTCAATATGCAAACGAAAAAACGATATGGGAAGCACAGGACACCACTATTAAGAACCTTTCTTTAAAACTTGAGAAGGCGCAAGATTCAATCTCGGGTCTATCAGATACCCTTGTAGATGCTACTTATTTTAGTCTTCAAGGCAATGAGAATGCTCTAGAGTATATTGAACGTCTTGGATTGGAAGCTACAGATATTCAGGCTATTATTTATGATCAAATATATGATAAAAATGGGGCAGTAGGAGGCAACCCAATAATACCGATGGCTTCTGTAAAAGGTAATTTTAAAATCAATAAAATTAAATTGTTAAACAGCAGGTGGATCCAAGCAGATTTCTCTGATGGAGACAATTGGGGAGAACTTATTATTGAATATTTCTTTAATCAAGATAATTCTATAGAACTTATTCCACTTAGCTCTTTTTTGTATTCTTTAAAGTAAAGATTATTGAATTATAATAAATAAGTAGCTATTGGTTGTCTAACCATGCTTTAAATTCATGAAAATTATCTGGAGCTACCCCATGGCCTACAGCAAACTCACTGTAGGAACATTCTATATTTAACTCTTTTAAAAATCCAGGAGTTTTTTGTGCCCATGATACAGGAATTACCTGGTCTAAACTTCCGTGAGAGGTATACACATTGAGATGGCTAAAATCGTTTTTCTCATACCCTGATGTGAGCATGTCTTGGCTAATATACCCACTGAGGCCAATGATGTTTTTTACTTTTTTTGGATAGCTAAGCGCAACGGCAAAACTTAATATGGTTCCTTGACTAAAACCAATTAATGTAACATTTTTTGGATCTGCATTAAAAGTATCAATTATGACATCTATACATTGTACAACTTGATCTCTAGCGGCTAGGGCTTGCGGTATATCATTAAATTTTGAATCACCTGCCTCAAAATAAATAGAATACCATGCATTTCCTTGCCCAGGCATGGCCAAAGGTGCTTTTAAAGCAATAATGTGGTGAGTTTTTGGTAAATAAGGAGCGAAAGAAAATAAATCATTATGATCACTTCCATATCCGTGGAGTAAAATAATTACAGGAGCTTTATCTGTATTAATTTCTGGGCCTTGATAGTTATACTCTAAAGGTAACTGTTGTTTTTTCATAGTATAAAAATAATTCTACTAGCCTTCACAGCAAGTATAGGGGATAGGTTTGTTTTAAAAGTGTACTGGTTTACAATTTTTTAGCTTCACTAATCTAAAAAAGTAAACCATTGTTGAAACTTTTCACTTAAGTACGGAATATTTGGCAGTTTGTTTTGAAGCACAGCTATTATTGAGTATACCCATAAAGAAAACACAACCCACCATAATAAATCACCCAGTTGGGAGTTTATGTATTCTTGTGTGGTTTGGGCAATCAGAAGCCCAAATACAAGACCACACATGTTTTTAATATGTGCTGTTACAAAGGCTAGTTTTTTATCTCTGTTAATAGAATAGGCTATAAACATACCTATAAAAGTAATATACGCTACTATCGCTATATTTTTACCCTCAGGAGTGCTTGTATTATTCATGTAGTACTACTGTATTGTTATTAATTATTCCATAGGCTTTTCCAAACAGTGGTTGCGATAATAGAGCTGCATTTTTTGATGTAGAGATAATATGCTCATTTTCAAATACCCATTTTACAGATGGGTCAAAAAGTGTGATTGAGGCTTTTTCTCCTTGGTTGATACTACTTTGTGAAATATCAAACACAGACTGCTGGGTTAATGCTTTTATTGTTGTTTGTAAATCTGTAGCTTTTTGCAATGCTCCAAAACAACTTTCAAGACCAATACTGCCATATTTGGCATGATCAAACTCTATTTTTTTATGCTCAATGTCTATGGGGTTATGATCACTGGTTACCATATCTATGGTACCTTCTTTAAGACCTTGTTTTAAGGCCTTAATATCTTGTGATGTTCTTAATGGTGGCATTAGTTTGTAGTTAGTATCAAAACTTTCAAGCACTGTGTCTGTGAGTGTAAGATTATTAATAGATACACTACAGGTAACTTGTAGTCCCTTTTTCTTGGCTTGTTTAATGAGCCCAACACTTTCTTTGGTAGATATTGTTGGGATATGTAGCCTACCACCTGTGTACTCTAAAATATAGAGGTCTCTACTAACTTGAAGTGATTCTGCCAGAGAAGGTGTCCCTTTAAGACCCAAAAGGGTAGCGCTTAGATGCTCGTTCACCATACCTTTGGGTGCAATAGCGACTTCATAAGGATACGATTGTACCAGACCATTAAAGCTTTGTGTATACTGAAGAGCTATTTTCAGTAAATTCGGGTTTGCAATTGGTTTTTTGTAGTCATAAAAACTCAGCGCTCCTTCTTTTTGCATATCAAAAAGTTCTGCAAGCTCATCACCACCGGCTTGTTTGGAAAGACATCCATTTGGCAAAAGACTCACACCATGGTTTTGTGCAATTGTTTTTAAAAAACTAATAGCACCTTTATTATCAGGTGCGGGATGCGTGTTTGTATTTAAAGCAAGCGTAGTAAAGCCAGATAAAGCAGCTGTTTTTAAACCGTTTTCAATATTTTCTCGTTCTTCAAAACCAGGCTCTCCAAAACATACTCCGCTGTCAAACCAACCTCTAGAGACATGTAAATTATGCCGATTTATTACTTGGGTGCTTTTCTGTGCAGCAATGGTAGAAGCAATTTTTGTTATGACTCCTTTTTCAATAAGTATATCACACTTTTTTAAGTGGTGTTTGCTTTGATCATCTATGATGGTAGCTGATTTTAGTAATATGCTCATAATACTCAAATTTACAAGTTACTTCCTATAGCACCTATGCTATGGGGTTTTAATTTTTAAAAAATTTTAAAACTAACATTTCAGCAATGAGAAATAGCAGCGCCAATAGTGCAAACCATTTCCAAAAATCTGTAATTGTATTTTCTTTTAAAATTGCATTAAACAAATTAGTAATATTTTGATGCGGTGTTACCCCAGCCCAGTTTTTCACATCACTGAAGGTAAGACTAGACTCATCTCTTTTATAATTATAACTCACACTCTCTATAAAAGTGTCTGCCTTATTTATAGAGAATGTTCCAGCACTTTGTGGATAGGTATTGGTGGTAACGATGACTTTGTTAGATTTTATTTTTTGAAGTGGAATAAAGTTAACAACACTATCCTTAATGGTTAAAATTTCATCTGCAGTTAACGTAGCGTTCACTCCAAAAGACACAGCAGATCCTAGGCTGTAGTATAACTTTGGGGGTTTCAAACTCTGCTTAGCTATATTGTAAAGAGTTGGTACAATAAGCGCAGAATTAGTAAAATTACTGTTTTGTTTACTAAAAGCGGCAGTGGCTACATAGCTATTATTAAAACCTAATAAAAAAGGTCTTTCATCTTCAAAACTTAGTAAATTAGATGCCTCTGAAGTAATTGTATACAAACTATTTACGGTTGGAAATTGAAAGTTTTCTATACTTTTCTCAAAAACATCGCTGTAGAGAGGGTGTTGGAAAGCAATATTGCTAATTTTCTTTTGCTGGAAAAGTTGTCTTTGATAGGATCCTAAATTTAATTTGTTTAACAGGTTGTTATAGCTTGGAATATCAATAGCAACAGCAGGTATAATAATGACACTCCCTCCGTTTTGAGAAAATTCTTTAAGCACATTGCTAAGAGTGGAGTCAATGAATTTTAATTCATTTAGAACGATACAATTTTGTTGTGCAAGAATATCATAGTTGAGTGTTGTAGCATCTTGAGCCATTAATATAAATTCTTTAGAACTATACATGCGTTCTAGGAAATCCATATTGGCCTTGCCAATGCTAAGAACCTTTAATTTTTTGGGTGTGTTTATACTGAAATAAAGACTATTGTCATAGCTTAGACCATTGTCTGTTAGTGTTATACTGCCCTTAAACCCAGATGTAGCGTCTATATCAAAGCTGATGTTTTGTTGTCTGTTTTTGTTAAATTTTATTGCAATTTTTGAGGTAAGTATATCTTGATTAAATAAAGAAACTGACACTGCAGTTTCAGATATCTCTTTTGCAGACAAGGCTACTTTTAATTGAGTGTTTCCTGTATAATCAGACACCACATAGGCAGAGTCTATAGCAATGTTTTGTTTTTCTAGTCCTTTGAGTTGTACTGCATCTATTTGAAAACGATTGCCCACCTTAGGGAACGTTCCATTTTCTTGGAAATCTGATATATATATGAGCCTTTTGTCTGAAGTTGCATCTTTACTAAAAAGGGCATCTGCTTTTAGTAATACCTGTTTGGGGCTTAGCTGTTTTTGACTATATTTTATTTTAGAAAAATCTTCTTTAAGTTTTTGTACACTAACGTCTTTTTTGGAGGTGGTGTTGGTAAACCAGTTTATGGTAGCCTGTGGCTGAATTTGAGCTACAAGCTCTTGAAGCGCACTGTTTAATATAGGTCCCTTTGCATTACTAGCCTGCATACTAAAAGAGTTATCTATGTAAATAGTGGTCTCTTTGGTGCTGTTTAAGGCTGTTTTAGAAGCTTTAAAAGGTTCTGCAAATGCAATAATAATAAAAGCAAGAGCTAGCAATCGTAAAAAAAGAATAAGCCATTTCTTTATTTGTGAGCTTTTGCGTGTTTGCATCTTCACTTTCTTTAGAAAGGAGACATTGGAAAAAGCTACTTTTTGAAAACGTCTGAGTTGAAATAAATGAATTAAAATAGGAACAAGTAGAAGAAAAAGTGCGTATAAAAGTTCCGGATATTTAAACTGCATATAGTAGTATACTATTTTGACAAAGATAAAAAACCGGAGTTAATAAATATCAATTAATGTAATTAAAGCAATTTATGGGATTAAAATTTCTCAAATGCACCAAGGCCAAATAATGCAAAATCATACTTAACAGGATCTTTAGGGTCCATCTCTCGAAGTGCTATGTCTAGCTCGTGCAAAGCCTTACCGTCATTCTGTTTTCGAGTTAAAATGCCAAGTTTCCTGGCCACGCCAGCACTATGGACATCCAACGGACATGATAAAACAGCTGGGGATATGGTCTTCCAGATACCAAAATCTACCCCTGTGTTATCTTGACGTACCATCCATCTTAGAAACATATTGATGCGTTTGGCAGCACTGTTTTTTAAAGGATCACTTACATGTTTTTGTGTCCTGAGAGGGTGTGATATCTCAAAAAACACCTTTTTAAACTTATGTATGGCGTTTTGCATACTTTTATTTCTAACATTTTTTGAAAATACAGCCTCGAGGCCATCATGGTGTTTGTATATATTAGAAAGTGCCAAGAAAAAGGTGTGCAAGTCTTCTTCATTAAATGTTCTATGCACAAAACCTTTGGTGTGTTTTTTGTGATCGTTGGTATAATTTAAAATAAAATCAAAAGGGGAATTCCCCATAATGTTTAATAGACGCTCCCCATTTGTAATGATACTTTTTCTATTTCCCCAAGCGATAGTGGCTATTAAAAATCCAGAGATTTCTATGTCTTCTTTGTCTTTAAAATGATGTGGTATTTGAATAGGATCTGTACCTATAAAATCTAGGGTATTGTATTGTATAACTTTTTGATCTAAAAATTCTTTTAATTCTGATCTGTGAAGCTTCATTATTAGAAAATAAGGGATAGTTTGTTGGGTAATTTAGTTGTATTTGAAATGCTCTATTGGCCACTTATTGTGCCATCTCTCATTACCAGTTTTCTGTCTGCCATTGCTGCTAAATCTTTATTATGAGTAACTATAACAAATGTTTGCCCAAATTCATCTCTTAGTTTAAAAAATAATTCGTGAAGGTTTTCTGCACTTTTGGTGTCTAAATTTCCACTCGGTTCATCAGCTAGAATAATAGCTGGATTATTAATAAGTGCTCTTGCAACTGCCACTCGTTGTTGTTCTCCTCCAGAGAGCTCGTTAGGTTTGTGATTTTCTCGAGATTTTAAGCCCAGAAAATCAAGGAGTTCCTTGGCTCTTGTTTCTACCTCTGTTTTGTTTGTTTTTTTAATAAAGCCCGGAATACACACATTTTCAAGGGCAGTAAATTCTGGAAGTAATTGGTGAAATTGAAAAATAAATCCCAACGAAGTATTTCTAAAAGCAGCTAACTGTCTTTTGTTTAAAGCAGATATTTGCTCATTATTTATAGTCAATGCGCCTTGGTCAAAATTATCTAAGGTGCCTAAAATTTGCAGCAATGTTGTCTTTCCGGCCCCAGACGCACCTACAATAGATACAATTTCTCCTTTATTTATATGAAGATCTACACCTTTTAAAACATGAAGGTTGTCATAGTATTTGTGGATATTTTTGGCAAGAATCATAGGCGTATACATTTTATTTCCAACTACTTATCAATAAACATTATACCCTCTAATATCGTATTACTATTACTGTCTCCAATTTCTGTAAAATTAGTTAAGGGTAGGGTTGGTGATAGCCCAGGAAATATCTGGTTGAGTGTTTCTGCTAACAAAGGTTCTTCTATGGATCCTAGCTGCCCCAAATCGGCATAGTTTTCTTTTAATTCTATATCTGGTGGTAAGCCATCTATAAAATCTGTGTTGCCGTTAGCATTTGCCGTTTTAAACACAAGGGGTAACATTGCATAACTGTGGTTGATGTTAGCTTGTGCTCTACTAAAGTTTGGTGCGGGCGCATCATACAATAAAAAAGATGCTTGAAACTTTCCTGTTGTAGTGTCACCAACCTGTGTCACATTGATATAGGGGCTAAGGCCATTTATTAAAAGTTCACTGGCAGAGGCAGAACGAGCACTTGTAATTACGTATACCTGATCAAGATTTAAACTATTAATGGCATCACCATTTAAAATTTGTGAATTAAAACGTCCAGGACTGGCATATTGATCTTGTCTGTCTTGGTTCCACTGTTCTGTATAAAAGATTTGATTGTTAAATTGCCCTGTTATCATTGAAGATAAATCTACGGCTGTCTCTACAGAACCGCCACCATTGTATCTTAAATCAAGAATAAGGTGATCAATGCCTTGATTTTTAAACCCACCAAAAACAGCATTCAACTCTGGGTCAAAATCTCTTGTAAAGGCATTGTACATTAAGTACCCAACTTTTTGTCCTTCAATGGTGAGCATTGTGGCAATATGTATTGGGTTTTCTGTGATTTGTGATTTTGTAAGTGAAATAGCGCTTCCATTAGGGACTATGTTTTGGCCATCAAAGGTTGCAAGACCAATAGTGTATGTGTCTGGTGCCAATAAATCATTGTAATTTGATTCATTTAGCTGCTGGCCATCAATGGTGTTAAAAATCATACCTCTCTGCAAATCGTTGCTAGCTGCGCTGGAGTTTGGCAGTACATACCGCACATATCCAAACACATTGCCACTCCCATCTGGGTAAAAAACCAAGCCAAATTCCATACCATTGTTAAGCGTCACGCCGCTTAGTGCATTTTCCAGAGATATATAATCGTCTACAAGTATACTAAAGCGATCTTGGTCAGATTTCAAATATTCAAACAAAGCTTCGGGAGTTTGGTAATCATCTAAAAAATTATTTCTGTCATCATTTGATACAAAAGCATCATTGGCAAGTTCTGGTGTGTCTGCTTTATACAAATAGAAATAATTTAAACCACGATATATGAAATTTTGAATCTCAAGGTTAGAAGCAGGATTAACACTATCATCAATGTCCTCAAAGCATGAAGTAAAGAGTAGCAAACTTGAAAATATAAAGATGTAAAACTTTTTCATGGTTCTTGTATATGTGTTAAGAACAAGCAAAATACTCACATTATTGCATAAGATAAAATCTTCTAGGCTATTTATACACAATAACTAAAACAGTTTTATTTTTTTCTAAAAAAGTGAGCTACATTATTGTAATCTAGAAAATAGGTAATCCTCAGGGATATTGTATTTTGAATAGATTGTTTAAATAGGTTGTTTAAACTTTCTGTATATCCCAAAGTAGCTTGGTTGTCATTGTTAAAAATCTGGTTTCTGTACAACAAACTTGCCTCACTACCAGGGGCAAAACGCCATCTAAAACTCAAATCTAAATTCCAGATATTAAAGTTGGTGTTTGGATCATTATCCTCTGTTATTTGATAGTCAATAACATCTTTACTGCCATCATCGTTAAGCTTAAAAAAAATACCATCACTGTAATCTACACTCGTCCAATAATTTCTAAAACGTAAGTCAATGGCCTTATAAGGATCAAAGTTATAGCTGGCAGTGACGGAATTTTCTAGAGCTTGTATGTCACGCTGTCCAAAAAAAACATCTGTGTCTGTATTGTCTATATAACCAAACTGATTATTTCTTTGAGTAAAATCGGTGTTTACAAGGACAAGAAATTTATCGGAGAATCGATACCTGGGCGAAAATTCTAAAAAAAGCTGTTTCTGTGGTTGATCAAAATCTTTACGTTGGCCAATACCTACATCTACAGCAAAGGCTTTCCTATAATCTGTAGATAAAAATATCTTGGAGCCTAAACTTTTTGAAAAAGTTACGAATTTACCCTCAACACGTGGTTCAAAATAATTGTCACTGCTTGATCTATAATCCATAAATCCACCAAAGGCAACTCTGGAAGTTAATACAAAAAAACTTTCAAATCTAAATGAGTTACCTGTAACCACATTTGGATCATAAAGACGTCTGTGTCTTGCAGATAACTCGAACTTATATTTGTTGAATATTTTGGTGGGCTCAAAATTTTCATAAGAAATTTCTGCCTCAAAGTTATTAAAGTTATTTCTTCTGTTTAGCCCTAAATCATTTATATCATAGGTTGTGTTAGCTAGTTTGTGCTCTATTCGGTATCGGAACCTCCCTTTTATTCTAGAAAGCTCTATTTCAGACAAAAAACCTGAAGTAATTCTGTTTTGATCACTCACATTACTTGCCACATTCCTACCAAAAATATTAAAGGTATTTTGTTTGTTTGAAACATCATATACCACAGCCGTTGTATTTGCATCTCTAAATTGGCCATCACGTGAAACGTTTGTGTTTATTAGTGCAATAGAGGAGTTGTCATTAAATTGTTGGTCTAACACAATAATGTTGTAGTTAGAAAGAGGCTCCACAACTACTTTATCTACTGCTCCTGTTTGTTGGTCTACAATCTTAGCATATGTTTTTTCAGTGAGGGCATTAAAAAACCCAATCCCTAAATTATCTTTTGTTCTTCCTGAGATTTTTACAGCATTTAATAAGGTCACACTTTCTGGATATTGTTCCACAACTTGATCTGGCTCAAGATCTGTAATTTCCCTACTAGGAGCACCCCCAACTCTTCTTGAGAAAAAAAGGTTTCCTTTGTTGAAAAGCTCTGTTCCTTCTGTGAAAAATTGCCTTTGTTCTTCAAAAGTTTGTTCAAAAGGTCCCAAATTAAGAGTAATCTCATCAAAGGCAGCTTGGCCAAAGTCTGGTATCAGGGTAGCATCTAGGGTAAAGCTATCGCTTAATCCATATTTTAAATCCACACCAGCACTAAAATTTGTTGTAGATTCTCCCTCTAAAGTTGAAACTGCTGCTTGGGTAAAGGGGAAAAAAGTAAGGCGAATAGGAGGGTTTATTTTTTCAACACCTAGTATTGCAGCATTGTATTGGGTTGTTCTTCCTTTGGTATTATCAATAGCTGCAAAACTG
>Ga0206123_10000710_pt1 | contig 32573 bp, 46 predicted proteins | sample Helgoland_Spring_2_FD_160086 | JGI IMG/M metagenome (GOLD analysis project Ga0206123, IMG submission 160086) | Pelagic subsurface seawater microbial communities from Kabeltonne, Helgoland, North Sea - Helgoland_Spring_Bloom_20160316_1 | ecosystem: Environmental > Aquatic > Marine > Epipelagic ...
CCAACCGAACCGGTCCGCAGACGCCTCACCGTTTATGTCGTCGCCAAGTTGGGTCCATGCCCCACCACTCTCCTCGTATACCCTCACGTGGCCCGCGTCTGTACCACCACCGTCGTTGTAGTAGCCCCCCGCTGCGAGACGGGACCCGTCCGAAGAGAGGGCGACGGACCAACCGAAATGGTCCCGAGCCGCCTCACCGTTTATGTCGTCGCCAAGTTGGGTCCATGCCCCACCACTCTCCTCGTATACCCTCACGTGGCCCGCGTCTGTACCACCACCGTCGTTTAGCCAGCCTCCCACAGCGAGACGTGTTCCATCCGAAGAGAGGGCGACGGACGTCGCGGACTGGTCCCCAGCCGCCTCACCGTTTATGTCCGCCCCAACTTGGGTATGTACATCGCTACTAACAATGGAATATTCTGTTGAAATCAGATTACTTGTATAGAAATCTTTCGTAAGATTTAAGTTACCATGGATATCCAATTTACGTGATGGTGTATCTGTCCCGACACCGACATTCCCAGACGTGCGAATGAGATTACTCCCACTTGTCGTGAAAGCTGCACCGACACCAGTTAATGCTGACCCGTCACCTATAAATGAGGTGGCTGTCACATTTCCACCAACTACTATGTTACTTGACGTCACTAACCCAGTTATATCATTGGTAAACTGTAAGGTATTCGAAGTTGTGTTTCCAGTGTCTGTTTTTTCTTGTAAAGTTGACGATAACCCAGTAAGTTGACTACCATCACCGGAAATGGATGTGACTGTCAATGCTCCAACGTTTGCTTTTCCGTGAACATCTATATTGAATAAAGGTGTGTTTGTTCCTATACCGACTCGTGAAGTATTTGTATCTACGTGTAAGTTTGGGGTTTCTAAATTAGATGTGATTGATAGTGATGTTGTTGTCAGTACCCCAACATTTGCCGTCCCGTGAACGTCCAATTTCGTTCCAGGTGTTTCGGTTCCTATACCCATATTGTCGTGAACAACAGAAAATGTATTTTGAACAGTGGTATTTCCACGTAAATCAATTTTTAAAAGATGGGTGGGATCTTGAAAATTTAGGACATGATTATCTGTAAGGGTATTTTGAGTGTACCCCAAAGAGAGCCGTTTTTCATCCGCGTGATATACCAATGCCACATTTGCATATGTTCCATTATCCTTGTGTTCTAGAAGGACCCCCGTGTCTTCATTGTGATTTACATATCCCGAACCAATTCCAAATATCCGATCGTTGATGGTTATATCATTGGAGTTAATAATAACTGTGTCACCTGAAACTGTTAAATTGCCTTGAATTTCCGTTTTATTTGTTACTAATAATCCACCTTGGACATGAAGGGTTTTAGATGGATTATCAGTGCCAATTCCGACACTTCCCTCGAATGTTTGTATGGTGGTTGCCATTACATTAATATAAGAAACTTATTTCATCGGAACCACCCTTTGTAATTTTAGAAATTTTACCGTCGCTGTGTTGTGAAACATATTCGATAAACAGATTATAGTTTCCTTCGGATGTTAAATCGATAGTTGGTTTGATAAATACTGTAGTTGTATTACTTGTAACCTCTGACGACCATGGATTTGTATTTGTGTTCCCAAATACAGCGGCTGGACCTCTTGCTACATCTAACGGGGTTCCACCAGTTCTGTGTCCACCACTAACTTCTATAGACATTGTGCTAATTTCATTATCAGCGTGGATAAGGTGAGCCACGATCTTGGCATAAAATACATGTTGGGTAAAAACGACCCCTATAGTTCCATTTGCTATACTAGTTCCGTTTGCGATGGTATTCGTATAACTATAGGTTTTTTTACTCACACCACCCGCATTTATTATTATACCACCCGTTGCTTTAAAAGCAGCATTTGTGTTGGTAAATAACACTGTGTTTGAAGTTGTGTTTCCCAAATCTATAATATCACCTAAAGTTGAGACTGTTGAGACGTTAGATAACGTTCCACCATCACCGTAAAACGAGGAACCTGTCACCCTTCCACCGACGATAATATTTGAGGTGGTTGTAAAAGCTGTGGTGTCATTTGTAAATTGGAGGGTGTTCGAGGTTGTGTTTCCAAAATCTGATACAGACTGCATTGTTGTAGCTATACCGGTGAGTTCACTTCCATCACCCAAAAACTTTGTGGCTGTAACGTTGCCCCCAACAACTATGTTACTGTCCACAGATAGACCTGTGGTGACATTTGTAAGTTGGAGGGTGTTCGAGGTTGTGTTTCCGAAATCGGATACGGATTGTAGTGTTGTAGCTATACCAGTGAGTTCACTCCCATCACCATGTAGGTAGGTGGCTGTGACGTTACCAGTTGCTGTCAGGTCACCATACACTTTAACACGGAGGTCTTCGGAGGCGAGGGGCACGATGGTTGAACTACTCGCACTACTTTCAGTGTAAGCCATTACGAGTTCATCACTAGATTCTAAATATCCAACAGCTACATTTGACTCGGGTCTATTCATAAGAAGACCCAGATCTAGAACTGTATCGGAGGAAGTATTATTCTTTCCAAGTTCGACGATAGCATCTGTGATGTTTAGGTTTTGTGTTGCAATTAAAGTCACATCACCCTTGAAATGTATATCTCCACCTACAGTTAGATCTTCACTAATATAGGTGTTTCCCAAAATATGCACGACATTTGAACCATCATCATCTATGTAAACATTTGAACCAACTGTCAGTGTATGACCTTGTGGATTTGTGTTAGCTATCGAGCAGGTTGGTGCGATGTATACCACATTTGATGTTGGTGCTAGGAACTGTCGGTTTCCAGCATTTAAGACCATTGTATGTTCAGCCTGGTCTTTGATGTCCTGTGTTTTAACCTGACTACCTAAACGAACTTTGGTAGAACGTTCAATCGTTGGTAAATTTTTAACTCCACCCCTGAGACGGAGTACCAAGTGAAGTGTAGATTCTTTCTGAACGTTGTAATCGGCAAGTGTTCTACCATCTTCTAATTGTTTACCCGCAAAAATAAGACGTTGTTGATCAGGTGGGATTCCTTCTTTGTCTTGTATTTTTGATTTGATATTATCTATGGTGTCAACAGACTCGACTTCGAGTGTTATTGTTTTACCTGTAAGTGTCTTGACAAAAATTTGCATACTTACTATTATTATATGTTTGTATTTTAATTTGCATATAATAGACCAGCCATCCCATTTTCGATTCTCAAAATATTGTAGTTGACTGCATAAATTGGGTCATTGATTGGTAGGGTTTTACTCATAATTTTAAATGAACTTATTCTACTAAAGTTGAGAGTCCCCGTTGGTTGTAAAGAACTTGTTGATAAACAAAATGGATACAAGAAAAAATCGGGTGAAGTTACTGAGTGTGTATGATAGTAAGAACACGCATCTACATGATGAGGTTGACACCATTTATAATCACCTATATCGATTCCATTAACATTCATTTTAACTTTATTTGACCTGGAGGTCAGAGCTCCGTCATCATCCGTGTTTGAGCATGCGATATATTTAACGGGGTGACTAAATGTAACTTCTTGTACAAGGGCATTCGATGCTTCATTTTTTTGAACTTGTGTAATGAGGAGATCATGTTTACGGGAGGCGATGTTACCACGCTCTTCATTGTCTAGGTAGTAATAGTTTGCAAAAAGTTCTATATTATAGGCACTCGCATTTGGACCCCAGTATATTCTGAGTTCAACGTTATGGTAATTTAGAGCGACTAGGGGTAACGCACATTTCGCACCTTCACAAAAAAAGAAACGGAGAGGGTAAAAATATGACGAGGCGCTTATACCCGGGTGTGTACCAATTGCACTCTTCGATACACAGGTGGCGAATGTATCGATTGCAATTTTTTCGGTAAATGTGGAATCTTGGGTATCGATGACCGACCCACCAATGAGAAGTTCAACTTTATCGACTAAAGTTGACCATTCCTCAATTGTTTGACTTTGAGTCGTATCATCAACGGTGAGGTAAACGTAACCCAGTAGATCACCAGTTTTTTCAAATTGAATACTAGACATTGAATTATTTTTCACTTCTCCGTGGATTGTTTGTTTCTCGACAGACTGTGAAAAATTAGCATGTCTTTTGAAGGTTGAATTAAAGAAAGAAATTTCGGGATCGCCCATGATATATTTATCCTGAGCCCCGATGGCAATCAATTGAACAACTCCAGCTGACATGGTATACTATAGTAAAGGGAGAAAATTACATATTGGGTTTCCTACACACAAAACGGAGGATTAAAAAGTTATTTTCGGCGGGGTTGGGTGGTGATATGAGAACACCATCTTCATTTCTAATGCTTACGGTTAAGCGATCAATAGATCGAATTGGATCGATGTATTGGGTGGCAATTGGGTAGTTGTCTCTAAAACTAATGATACCAGTGTCATCTGTAGTTACTAAACTAGCAAAAGAATTACGGACTATACTTCCGTCTGAGAGTGGGGGTGGATTTTTCGATGCTCGATCAGAAAAGATAGAGTCTAACTCTTTGATGGACACGTAGCAATGTTCACTACCATTTGCGGGGGTTACTGTATTGATTCGGGCGGCTAAAAGTCTAGCCTGAACAACATTGCGAAGAGGTTGATTAAGATAACAGGTGAAAGAATTTGGTGTCTGTCCAACTGTGTCAACCGTGATTGTGTGATATTCATAGTTAAGATCTGGAATTGTTTCCGTTGGGGAAGTGATCAAAGCCATTTATAGTAAGCTTAGATTAAAGATCCACCAATTCCATCCACGATCGTGTAGGAGGCGTGTTCACCAACAAGTTTTTGGGCACCACATAGTCCACCTGGGGTTAAACTTTTGGTGTATGGACTATCTTCTTTACCAGACCCAGGAACACATTCCATCCGATTTTCTAAATCGAAAATTGATTGATCATTGACAATTTCAATAACAATTGGTTTAGGTTGATAGGCGCTTGTTTTTTTCATGATATTGAGAATGACAATAACAAAAAATAAAATAACGATGGCGGTTAGGGCATTTCGATCAGTGCGATTGAACTTGAACATTTATAATCAGGCAACATTATTTTATAAACTGCGTTAAAGGTAATTTTTTTAGTTTCTACATAAAGAGTAGATGGATGAAGAGATAGTAATCGATCGTGGTAACTCGACGGTGATGAAATTAGATGCAGACGAACAAGCTCTCATGGATGAGATTCAAATATCTGTTCCAAGATCTCAGCCTGTTCAAAGACCAGCAAGACCATCGGCTAGACCTACAAATGCTATCCCTCAAGAAACGATGGATGCATTTGTCAACCCCAACAAACAGACTGCACCAAGACAACCCACTGAGGAAGAGGAAATAGATTATGGTGAGGATTTCTATGACGATGAACCATCAATGGGTCCTGGTATTTCTCAGGAAGAACAACCTTCCAAGGGCTATACTTCAATTGACGAAGAGAAGTCTGACCTCCTTAACAAGCTTACGCGTTTAGAAAAGAAGGGATTTGCTGTCAACAAACGCCTAAATGCATATTCAAACATAGAAGAACTCCGGGCTGAGGTTAAGAGAATTACCTACAGTATCGATGTGGAGCAATCTATTCGTTTTTCTCGGAGAATGTTAGTTGCATGTGTGACTGGACTTGAGTTTCTTAATAAGAGGTACAACCCCTTTGAGATTCAATTAGAGGGATGGTCTGAGTCTGTGATGGAGAATGTAGATGACTATGATACTGTTTTTGAGGAACTCTACGTAAAGTATAGATCAAAGGTAAATGTTGCACCAGAGGTTAAGCTGATAATGATGTTGGGTGGTTCCGCGATGATGTTCCATCTAACAAATAGTATGTTCAAGTCGGTGATGCCCAACATGAATGATGTAATCAAACAAAATCCGGATCTCGTTAAGAATATGATGAGTGCGGTTCAGAATACCACCCGGTCTCCTGGTGAAACTGGTGTGGATGCCCCCGTTGGTGGGACGGGTCAATATGAAATGAAGGGTCCTGGACTTGATATTTCCAGTTTGATGGGTGGTGTTATGATGCCACCAACCCCCCCGATGAACACAACACCCCAGGTTGCTCAGGATGCACGCGACTTTGACGCCGCGGACGACATTTCAGATATTATTTCTATTTCAGGGGACTCTACGGGTGGTGAAGTCAAGGAAGTGAATGTGGATTCTTCTAAACCCAAGCGGGTTCGACGAAAAAAGAAAACTGAAATTAATCTCTAGATATATATAAATGATAGCGTATTGTCCGCTAGAGGATTTAGATCCTCCTGTCCGACAAAAAAAAATTGTCGAAGAACCTGAGCCTCAGATAGACTCGAAGGTTGGACGTGAAGAAACTGAAATGAATTACGTCATCATGGCTTTCATTATCGGCGTAGTTATGCTAGCCGTTTCTGATTCCATCAGGGCATAAATGTAATGAATCTACTAAGGGGTTTTCCCCCAAAGTAAATTTAGTAAGTAAAGGATTTCAAATCTGTGCCACCGGATTTGATCTTGATAAGTTTTCCACCCAACGAGGAATGAATTTTTGAAAAAATGTCGTATGAATATCCAATTCCCGTCGTATTTGCTGGGGTGATAGTCACAGTGTTTGACGTTGTCGTGACGATGGGACTCCATGGATTTGCGTTCACGCCACCAAACAATTTTTTGATACCCACGGCTATAGGAACAGATGATTCTGTGCCATCACTCGTTCCTCCCTGAAATTCAAGAATCATTGTGCTTATGTTTGACACATTCGTGGTTTCTCTCAATTGAGTAATTACCCGTCCATAAAATGCCGCGTCTGAATATACAAGTTGTATCTCTTTATTTGATACACCAGGTGCGATTGTTACTACATTTGAGTAACGTTTACACGCCATCTCACCTTGACCGTCATTCGTCACTACACCACCTTTAAATTCCGAATGACCATCTGAATCAATTTTTACTCGTTCCGTTCCCTGTGTTTTAATCGTAATGTTCTGGTTTTCTGTATTAGAGGTGGAACCACCCATAGAAATTTCACTTACATTCGAAGTAGATGGGTTTGTAGTTTGCCCTGCCTGTATAACGAGGCGTTGTGTTTCGGGTTCACCCACAATTGTTTCGGTTGTATCCGCGTGAATAACAGCTGAATTGTCTGCCGACACTTCTTCTGTTTTAATTTTACCCATATCAATACCACCCACGGGTGGTGGGGCACCTTCCGTAACCTTTTTAGGTGGGATGTCGAGTTTACTGGTAAAAATCTGATCAGTGAGAATAAGAACACGGGGCATCTCTATATTAGTTACCGAATAAAATACCCGCCATACCATTTTGTATTCTGAGAATATTGTGATTTAATGCGTATACAAATATATGTGTATCTGTCCTATTCGACCCCCTTTCAGCATTTCTTATAATCATTTTAGCGTTATCCAATCTACTGAAATTACATGTCCCCGTGGGACTGTATTCAGATGAATTTATACAAAAATGAAACGGGAAATATCTTGAGTACAACATCGTTTTACTTTCGGCTCTGTAATCTATGTGTGCAAACTTAGATTTCAAATAGCTTTCAACCGTGTGGAAATACATAGGGGACATATTCTCTAATAAAGCTGTTCCATTTATTTGAATATCCGCGGTTCCAAATGTAAATCTATCAGTAACATTATCATCATCTAAAGTTCCAAATCCAAAAAACAGAGACTTTACCGGGTGATTAAATTGTGAGATATCTAAACTATTATTATTAGTTGTAGCAAAATCAATGGGATACTCAACCCTTTGAACCTGTGTAATCATCATTTCTATCTGACGATTTACAAAACTTTCTCTCTCATCTGTGTCTAAAAATATATAATTACCGTATACTGAAATTTTCTTCTGACTTGCTGTTAAACCCTGTTCCACAGTTCCATTGTAATAATTTGTATCGAAATTGATTTTAATTTCTACTGTATGATTCTGTAAAGCAACTAAGGGTAAATATGCCCCACCATCACAAAAAAAGAAGTGAAATGGTACAAACGCTATATTACCTACGTTGGCTTTTACGTTTATCTCTTGGGATTTAGTCCAAGTATCAGCTAGGTAGTTTGGCCAAATGTCATTGTAGTAATCGTAGTGTTGGGAGTCAACCTTTTGTCCACCAATATAAAGATCCACCGTTGAATTGTAAAAAATATTTGACGATATATTAGCTTCTCCAGTTCCTTCACACCACAATCCGTTTATAATGTCACCGTATACAGGAATAGTAATAGAATTATCAGTTTCGGTAACTTCTTTTATAAACTTTGGGGCTTGTGAAAAATTCTTATATCTCGCAAACTTTGTTCGAAAAAAAGAATGACCTTCGTCACTTGTTAAATAAATGTCTTGTGCTCCTTTTGATACAATCTGGACTAATGCACCGGACATTTATTAATTATGTAGATTATAAAAATAGACACTTTCCCTGAGGGAAGTCTGTTTTTTCCTGAACCCCCTTTCCATGAATCTTGAAACCACCTTGTCTATACACCTTCATACGTTTGTAATACATTGCTGTGAAGATGGACCATGGATCGTGGATATCGTATATGTGGGGGTCATTCTTTTTACCCTTGGTTTCTCTCATTATTCTCCCAATACTCTGTGTGATGTCTGATTTTGGTGAAGCTAGAATGACCGTATCTAGGGTTGGTATGTCCAAACCTTCGTGGGCTTGACTGAATGTTGCAAAGATGATTTTCTTTTTAGAGGATTCTTGGAGATCCTTCTCCTTCATACCACCCATGTAGAGCCCCGAACTTTTGGGAAAACATTGGTGAAGAAATTCACAATGAAATCTCCGGTCACTCAAAACGAGGAGTTGTCTTGTTCCTGCTGAGGCCTTTTTAATAAGTTCGACAAGCATTATATTTCTCTGGCGATCCTCGACCAACTCCGTGATCATGTTGGGCATCGAGATTTTCCCATTCCTCATTGAGGGTGGGGGGTTTCTATAATTGAAACATTCGTAGACGATTGAAAATACTTCAACCTGTCCCTGATTTTTCCTCTCGACGGCGAAGAAGGTTGCCCCCATGAACCAATGGAGGACCTTGGTGAGACCATCCTTCCTCTCTGGGGTGGCAGAGAGACCAAATATGTGTTTGGGACATAACTTGAATAGGGACTGACTGAATACCTTAGCACATATATGATGGGCTTCGTCTACAATGAGGGTTCCCACGCTTTCAAAGTCCCCAAAACTATACTCTTTTAGGGAGAGTGATTGAAGCATAGCGATCACAAAATCACAATCAACCTCCTTCTTATCTTGTTGAACGACACCAATGGTGGCCCCTGGACAAAATTGTTTAATTCTCTCTCTCCACTGATCGGCTAGGAACTGTTTATGAACGACAATCATTGTCCTATAGCCTAACGTGCATGCTATTGCCAGGGATACGGTGGTCTTCCCAAAACCACACGGGAGTGAGAGAACACCATGACCCGCCTTAAGAGCTGCAGCAAGTGCTTCATTTTGGTGTGTTGCGTCTCGAAGGGTGCCGACAAACTTTGTTGTAATTCGGGTGGGTTGGGGTCTTCGGTCCTCCTTAGGTTCACCAAGTTTCTCGACGCCATAGAAGCGCGGGACACAGATACCATTTTTAATCGTTTTAAAAACTTTAAAAGGTGGTGGTGGAAATCCATAATCCCCATTGACTATAGGTCTTACGGTAAGCTCCTTTTTAATTTCCTGTAGGGGTCCTTCTATGGCGAGGTACCCTGTTCTGGTGAGAACTGTCATGTATACTAAATTAGACGGAGGAAACTTTAACTATATTCCGAAGATTTGATAATCCAAGAAAACCCTGAATAATCACCTACGTTCCAATATCCTTTGAATTCAATTTCTACTTTGATTTCATCCCCCTTTACACAGGATTGGAGGGGTTTTCCCTTAACTTCGCACATGACCCGTCTATATCTAAATGGAACTTTCACTTTGAGGATATGTCCTTCCAAAGGATTATCAATATTAGAATTCGTGAGGAGGTGATTCATTTTCATATGAGTATCATTGATTCGCGTCACCAGTGTTGGTGGAATTCTAATACGAATATACTTTTTACTATTATATTCATACATTGGTTCATACACAGAAGTTAAAAACTTCATTGATTTCTATTACGATATATTAAAATTAAAACTATAAGTATCATTGTCAGAAGTAATATACGTTGACTCAAAGTAGATGGTTTAATTGGTTTTCTAGTTCCGAAATATTCATGACTGAGTGATCTAGAAACTTCGACAGCTGATTCTATACTTGAATAAGGTGTATTTCTGGGTGACATCATCCCACACATCGCAACTTTTGAACATTTTCCGAAAAATGGAAGTTGTCCATGTAGACTGAGAACCCCCGAAGATTGTGAAAAGGTCCAACCATCTTCTTCACTCCAATCCGCACCCCACCCAATTCTAGTTGTGTTTGGGGAGGGTATATCTAACTGATCAATCACCTCAAGTTTTAACATTTCTGGTGTGTTTGATAGCACTTCACGTGTTAGGTTACAGATTACACAAGATACAGTTCTACCGTCTGATAAAACTCTGGGTTGTAAATTCCACTTCGTTTCGGATGCAATTTCTAAATCTGACTTCAAAGTGATTGGTTCATCGTAATCTAAGAGAACATTTATAGCTCCGTAGGTACTTTCTCTAACTTTTTTGTCAGCATCCGGACCCCAGTTGTCTCCAAGGACTTTTAAGGCTGGACTATTATCAATACACAGAAACAATTGTCCATCATCAACGGTAGTTCCATTTGAAAATGTGAGTTTGTAACTATCTTCTTGGTATTCGATATCTTTCATCTCCATTCCAAAGACAAAATTTACACCTTCTTCTGTGAGTGCTTCTTCCATCGCATCACCCATCACTTTACCTGAAACTCTTTGTGTATATGGTTTGGCTAGGGCCACATGATTTAAGTTTTGAATAAATTCATATGCAGACATCGTGTTCCACGTTACGCCATCCATTATAAGGGGTAGGTTTTTTAGACACTTTTCTCCATTTTCACTTAATTTACCTATAGAGTCTTTAAGACTTATTTCCTTGTACTTGCTTGGTTGGAATAATACTTTCATTACAAGTTTTATCAAAGACACATAGTCACTCACATTCAAAGACTTTAATAAAAAGTTTCGACCACCCTGATCATTTACTGGTTCAAACATTTCATCCCAATCTATATTCATTTCATCGAATAATGATTGTGTATTGTGGAAGGTGTTAAACAGGACTCTATGTGCGTGAATATTTCTTACATCGATCTCAGGTTCCCACCATGAACCACCAGCCGAAGTTTTTCGGTCATAAATAGTTATATCATGGTCTTCTCCTGATTTAAGAATCTCCCAAGCGAGAGACATCCCGGTTGGTCCTGCGCCGATAATATGAATCTTCATTCTACTCTTAGTAGACATTAAAAATATCTTCATATGATAGGTATGTTGACTGTAATAAAACCCTTACCCAAATCAACTCAACAGAAGGTAAAAACATGGAAGTTTGCCGCCAAATTCCTGTGGAAAGAGCGTTTTATCGAAGATAAATCAGAGCTCGGGAGATGGACAAAAGATCAACTTCTCGATCTTGGTCCAACATTTGTAAAATTAGGACAAATTGCGTCCACGAGGGGGGACCTCTACCCCCCAGAGTTCACCCGTGAACTTGAATCTCTCCAAGATGACGTTCCCGCCTTTGATTATAATTTAGTTAGGGATCAGATTGATCTAGATATTTTCAAGGACTTCGATGATATCCCCTTTAAGTCTGCGAGTATTGGTCAGGTCCACAAGGCTACCCTACAAAATGGGAAACCTGTAGTTGTAAAATTGAAAAGACCAGGTATTTATGATACGATGCAATCCGACACAGAAACTTTGAAACGAATTCTAAAATTAGTTCAATCTCTGGGGATTGATACTGGGAATAGTTCAGACTTTGTTCTCAATGATTCGATTGAATATCTTTTGGGTGAAGCAGATTATATTCAAGAAGTTGATAATGCGATCAAATTTAAGAGGTCTCTGAAAGATGTTGAATGGATTAAGATTCCACGGGTGTATAAAAAATACTGTACGAATGAAATGATTGTAATGGAATATGTACCAACAGATAAGATTACCGAAATCAAGGACAAGAAAATCAATAAGATAAAGGTGTGTGAAGCCCTGGTGAATTCATACGTCATACAGACCATGGAGGCGGGTTTGTTCCATGCTGACCCACACCCAGGAAACTTGGGTATTTCGAGGAATGGTAAGCTGGTCTTTTACGATTTCGGATTAGTCATCCCACTATCGGATGAACTCAGAGAAGGTTTCAAAGACCTTTTCTTTTGTATTGTAAATAGGGACACCTCTGGGATAGTGAAAATTTTAATACGCCTGGGGGTCATCGTTCCAACGTCTACGGATATCTCTGACATCGAACTTTTTTTTGAGAGCATCCTTGGGTACCTGGAGACCCTGGATGGGGGTGCTATCGTAAACGATGAACTCGCCGCTGAGCTGGCTATGGAGAAACCCTTCGTCGTACCAACAAGTTTTGTCTACCTAGCAAAGTCCTTCTCTCTCATAGAGGGTATATGCATTCAGTTGGATCCAGAGTTTAATTACTTCACCTACCTGGAACCAATGATTCAACAGCAGTTCTTGGAATCATTCGACTTGGGGGAAATGTTTATGAAGACGACGGAGATTCCCTCAAAGATTGGGAAGATAAGCACAGCTGTTCTGGGTTTGGAGAAATCCAGAGCATCTATGAGACGGTCGATGGTTAAAACGAGGCAGGAAATACGGGTAGTTCAATACAGTATAATTTGTGCTGTATTGGCGGAGAGGTTTCACGATACACCCTTGGCTGGTGTGTTTATATTGGGTGCGATATGGTTTACTTTTCGTAAAGATCGATAGACTTCTTTACACTCTTCTTGGGCTTGGACTTTTCATCCTTCTTGACAAGTTTCTCGTGTTCCTTGTAGTATTCCTTTAGCCTCCTCTGCTCATCGCGGACAATATCACTCAATTTACCTTTGATCTTGTCCACGTCCATATCCCGATCCTTCTTGATTTTTTTGCTGAGCCTCTTGAAGCCCTTTTTACTGGCGAAAATAGTTGGCGAAGTTGCGATGGCAAGCATTTATTATGTAGGAACATTTATTTTTAACCTCTTTAGTTTTTCCTCAAACTCCCTCCTCTCCCCAGGGCTCTCTATGGTCTTCCCCGTTTGGAGGGCTTCAATCTCGGGCCCCGTGAGATGCATCGCATTGACCCTGAAGTCTAGGAAGGCCTCCATCGTGACAGGGACCAGGGGTTTCACTAGGTCATAGATGGCGGTGGCATAGTCGCGGATCTCCTTTTGGGCGTGACCGTCCATCCTCAGATGGAGAAAGTGCATGAGATTGTGGAGGTTCATTTTCCAATAAAACTCTGTGTAAGTAGACTGTGGGAGCACCCCACGGCTTTGTTCACGACAGGCTCCACCCTCTAGGAGTTCCTCGTAGACATCAAAGGCGTGGGTCAGGTGTTGGGACACCTTCCCGGTGAGATTCTCTCCAACATCGACAACACCCTCTGACCCCTGGTGGTTTACTTGGGACTGCCCCCTCAAAGTGTCTGGTTCATAATACTCCTTGGGAACGACGGAGTAACGGGCGGATAGCTCATTAATTGAGGCTGTTCTATGTCGCATATGTTGTCTTGCGATGTAGATGGGCATCTTAATGTGAAACTTGAATTCGACCATTTCGAACGGAGTCGTGTGCCAGTGGCGAAGGAGGTATCGTATGAGACCCCTGTCTCCTCGTGTGGACTTAGTCCCATCTCCATAAGAGACTCGGGCTGCCTGTACGATTGACGAATCCAAATCTTTTTGAGGCATGTAATCAACGAGCCTAACAAATCCATGATCCAAAACTTTTTCCATTATAAGCATCTATCCGTTTATTTCTTTATCTATCATAAAGAGAACTATATCGAGATAATGCGTCTTTGAGATTCCATTTCACATCTATTTTGTTTGGTTCGTTTAAACTATAGCAATATAGGTTTTTAAATTGTTCAGTTGGTATGTTAGCTTCCCAGAAAATATCAAGAACAAACTCGGCTACATCACGAGTTTCTATCACACTATCTTTCATAATGGGAACAAAATCCTTTATAATTTTATCGGGAAACTTTTTGGTTGCTAATATATTAGTATAAATATAATCAGTTCTCATGTCCTTTATTTCAATTAAACCCGTTGGAAGAATGTAAAAAAAATGCCAATCTGGTAGATTATTAAACATGTCATTTATATTTATATCTTTTTTTCTATAAAAATGATCATATTCAAACTGAATCATATCTACATTTACATTTCCTATTCCATTTAACACAGCAAGATCGTGACCATCTGTATCAATTTTTAAAAAATCTATATGTTTGATGTCGTTTTTTGAACAATATTCCGAAATACTAAATTTATCGTCATCGACAATAGTTTTATTAACGAAAATGTTTTCACCATCGTAGTTTACGTTTCGTTTATACATTTTATACTCGGGTTTGTTTTTCCATTCATCACCAGAAGGTATAAAAGCGGGGTCGAATAAATGTACGGTGGTGTCAGTATCAACTTCCGCGGGAAAACAAGACCCTGTCGCACCCACATCAAAGATACAAGCTTTTGGGGTATTTTTAAGTATAGATTTTAAGAGAGAAAGTTCACCATTTACATTATGATTACAACATATGCGATAACTGAAATATGGCATACTATATTTCTTTTCATTATCCTTTATCGTAATCCATGTGTCTAATGAGGGTTCAGTCATTAATTAAAATTTAAGTTAATTCTTTAACCATATCACCAATATTCTTGTAGTATCTCTTCAAATCTTTCATGAACCTTTTATTATTTTCCAAAACTTCACAATCAACTTTGTTCAAATAAATCCAAGCTAAATTTGATTTTGAATATTTTGTAGCTTTTTGATTTTCATTGGGTCTCCTTGGAACCAACTTTGTTGTTTTCTTCTTCTTTGAGGCCGGGGTAACCTCTTTTCTATTCACGAAGGAAAGTGCCTGCATGACGGTGTCCGCCAGGTCGTCTTTCTTCTTAGACTTGAGAAAGGTGGGCAACCAGTGTGCATTGGTAGGTCCATCACGGATAAAGGATTCACACCTCTCTATGGATACCTTCTTTCTCTTATTATACTGTGCCTTCCCGGGGCCGGCCACATCTGGTATTTTGTGACGGGCGTCGTAGAGAATGGTTTCAGCTTCGGGGCACTTAATAATAAAGTAAGCATGAAGGAAGTGCATGACAGAGACCATCTTTTTATTACGTTCTGGTTGCTTTTCTATGAGAATGATGTCAGCATTTAAGACCCATGGTCTCTCGTCGAGATGGTCTCTCATAGAAATGTATACACCATCTTTATGTTGAGGAGGTATTCCATCTACATCCCAGTCTGTGACCAAATTATTCCGTTTTTCATCGAGGGCGCATATAGCTAAATTCTTTATACCCACATCAATGGAGATAATCATTAAATAAAACTTTAAATATCTCTTTAAGTTAATGAGGTATATAGCCCACCGTGGGTATTCATTGGAGTACAGGGACAATAGTATCAATGCAATATTGTGGGCAATAAATTTGGGCTATGATGGTATTGAAATCGACGTTCAACTTTGTGGAACCGGGGAACTTATTTTATACCACGATGTGTACATTGATAATTATTTCATATCAGAAACTAGTTTCGAAGTTTTAAAAAAGTTTGGAATATGTTCTCTCCAAGAAGTTTATAACAAATTACCCAAAATAATTTACAAGGATCTTATTCTTGACATCAAAGGCAACAACATTGAGGTAGTCGGGGCACTTGAGAAATTTTACATGAGAAGACCAACAGAACGGGTTACATTTTGTAGTTTCAATCGAAGGATTGTAAAGATTTTACCAGATTATTACAAGAAGGGTTCTACATTTGAAACAACTTTTCATCCGAGAGAGTATGATATGATTACACAGAATTTGTCAATGGTTGTTATTCACTGGACGTGTCTTGATCATGAGTTCATAACCTACTGTAAGTCTAAAAATATTGAGGTATACACATATACACATAAGGAACCAAAGGAGTTGGAATATATGTATAAGTATGATGTCGATGGTGTTATTACGAATGGTATTTAATTACTTTCGCTTCAATAAGTTTTTAGAGGCACCCTGTCCAGCTGGAGACATGAAGAAAACTAGGGCTGCAATGATGGCAATGCAACAAATGCACGACGAGGCCATAGAAGCCATTTGTCCATTACCACCGGAAATTGGACCGAGAACAGAATCGATCACGTTCGCATAGGCTTCACCAACTGAGTCAGCCAGCTCAGCCAGACCACCATCCTTCTTTGTCGCACTGGCATCTGATGATGCCGCGAGTTTATTGACAATTTCACTTTCGGCGAGACTTCTGACAAGCTCATCTGTGATAGCTTTGGCAGCTACCTGTGCTGTAATATTCTGAGACAGATTAATACCACCAACTCCATCTACACACCGCATGTTACCAACCCGAATTTCTTGATTTTGGATACTGACCTGTTCTGCAATTGCTGTATTGATATTTAGATTTTCAATTTTATTTTCAATTATGTTTGATACTTTCATTCTAACATTAGTTTCAATGTCCATTTCACTATCACCACCCAAACCCAAGTCTGCTAAATTTCCCATTTGCGCCGTTTTCTCAATAGCGGCAGAGGCCGCGGCTTGCATTTCATTTGTAATTTTAGCTTTGATTTCCGTTGACTTATCAATAGAAACCACAGTTGATGACTGCGTTGTAGCATCTATATTTTGCATAGCAGTAATTGGACACCCGTCATTATTGCCTACAACGATTGATATTTTTTGTAAGTTGGTTTGAGTTGCGACCGATTCCGTTCTCGTATCATTTAGTTCTTCATAGATACTTTTGTTTATCGATTCCATGTTAAAATTCTGTCGAATTTTTTGTGTCGTGCTTCCGCCTCCACCCATTTTATTATTACTTTACTGAGAAAAAAAACTTGCCATAATTATATGGTCTGTACGGTTACTATCGCTGATCTGACTTTTAAGGGTGTAAATAGTTATACACTCCCAGAGGGGCGTAATTTGATTGGTGCAAATATAACCGTAAGTGATTGTGTATTGGGTGAGGTAGTAGAAGTATATGGAGATAATACAAGTAAGGCTTTCACTAACGGTGAATATACACTTGAAACTTCATTTGGAAATCCTGTAAGTATTGAAATTACCAATGTTTTAACTGACGATGAGGAAGAAAAACCCTTTGAATATGAAAAAGATCCAGATTTTTTCAAAGAAAAACGATACCCACCATTCGATAAACCCCCATTAAATATACTTCCTATTACAAAATTTCCAGATAAATTTGTATGGAAAGATAAGAATGTAAAGTATCTTACATTTTTTTCTGTTGGTAGTTCGTGTTCTCTATACTGCTGTTGTTTTATGTTAATGTTAATGCTATTAAAGAGATAATAAGTCGTCTGACTATGTGGTGTTGGTGGTGTTGTCATGATGTTAGTGGAACATCTTTAAGCTTACCATACAAATATGATGAAAGACTTAAGACCTTTCAAACGTGTGGCAATTTTTGTTCTTGGAGTTGCATGAAATCCTATGCTTTGGATAAGTATGGGTTAAGTAGGGGTGGTATTATATGTGGAAATATGGTCCTGATGCGCAAACAATTATTTAAACAAATTGGTCCTATAAAACCTGCACCGAATAGATTTAAATTAAAAGAATTTGGTGGAACTATGACTATAGAGGATTTTAGACATAATCATACTGAAGATGTATCGGTCCCGGAGGTTATAAAAACCAAGCCTGTCGTGGCACCACTAATACCCTTTATTTCCAACACGAAGAAGATGGAAGAAATAAAGAATTCTACAACGAATAATAATTCACTAAAACTAAAGAGAAATAAACCACTAAAGCGAAATCACAATAATCTAGAATCAGCTTTGGGATTGATCATAACTCCCAAATCCTAAAACCCTCATTTGTTTACTTGTGGGTCTAGATTCCGGAATAAATTCAGACTTCTTACTATGGATCCACTGACAACCATCGTGGGCCCTCCAAGAAATATTTAGTCTCTCCATAACTTTCCTACATATGACACATGGCATTGATATAGCATCACCGTATATGTTTTGTCTTGAAACAATCAAATCACCGTGTTTCCTATGTAGCCATTCTGTGAATTGATGGGGTTTATACCCACTTTTTAAACATTCGCGATACAATCGTTTTATTAATTGTCGTTCGGCACACATGTGATTATTGCTGACAATTTCTGGGCCTTTAGACATATAACTTGTTACGGTGCAATATTTCATCGAATACAATTTACACAATTTGATTTTTTATGAACAAATGAACACTTCGGACACTCACTTAGGATTGTAATATTTATTTTCGGTACAAGTCCTTTTGAAAAACGCTCGAGTTCCTTTACTGTATATATACCGTATTGGATCATAACATCCAGAGAAGGAAATCTCATATTTATGTATATTGTTAATTCCTTATGTATATTTAGAAGCATGGTAAAAATTTGAGTAACGCTTTTTGTGTTTTCATCACACTAGCAAAGCTATCGATGATTGGTGGAACCATACTTTTTAGAATGATTTCAAAATCACTATCCTGGTCCCCCGCATCAATTTGTTCGATGATGTGATTGAGAATGGCGATGACGAGTTTTTTCTTCTGGGGTCCAGGAAGTCTTTTAAATTTTGAGACTTCAAAGACGAGGCGGGCGATGATGGGTGGGATATCTTCCTTTGATATACCATCATCGATATATTCAACCCTCAATTCTTCAACTGTTTTGATAACAGTCTTGGGTGTAATTTTTCCAGCAAACTTTTGCAAAATAGAATCCATTTCTATAATAATCTCTTATAATAATATATGAACTTTGACGAGGTCATTTCAACACTGGCATTTGGGTTAAGTTTCGTTGAAATTATAAAACAAGTTGAGACTGCTAAATTTGTTGATGTCGAAAAGAAGGGTGTTGTAATTGTGGGTTTAATTTCAAGTTGTTTATGGTTTACATATCAATATAGAAAATTGGGTACGAACGCTACTACCGTGTTTACAGGTGTTGGCATAGTTGTTCAATTATATATATTGAATGAAATATTACTGAAGGAACGAAAAAAGACTTAAAGATTCGGAGTAAATGATAATTACAAAATGTCTGCCATTGCCCAACTGAAGCCTACCTATGTGAAGCGTTACGACACTAGAGCGAGTGCTTCTAAGAACTCTACGACCCGCCCGGTCCCAACACCTTCGAAAGTTCCAAACAAGGCCGCGCGTTTCGCGGAGGTCGTCAATGGACGTGCCGCGATGCAGGGCATTCTTTGGGGTTCCCTGGATTGGATGATGTCGGGGGAGAATATCATTCAGCAGTGCGAGGATCCAATGTATGCATTGGCTGCCACTGGTGTTGTTACGACCCTAGCTGCGGCGTCTGCCATTACCGTCAAGGGCTTCGATGAGGAGGAGTTTTGGTCCTTCACCCCTGAGGCTGAGCTTAAGAATGGTAGGTTGGCCATGCTTGGGTTTGCCACTCTATTTGGATTGAGCGCCATGTAACCTAAATATTCAATTAATTTTACTTTTTCGTCTAATGAAAATGTTCCTGCCCTGCGCATCACGTAGGCCAAGAGCATCATCAGGATGTAGACATTTACTGCGACTGGTGTCATTTAAGCAAACTTAGGTTTTTTGTAGACCAGGAAACCGCCGATCATGAGTGCGACGATGAAGGTGATTAGGCTGAGAGAGTTGTAAGCGGTGGAAATCTTCTTGTCCTCAGAGCCAGCGTTACACTTGCGGGAGTAGTTGAGGGCGATGGCGCTACCGATGATACCCATAACGGAGTACACGAGGGTAATGACCCCAGTCAACTTGGCCTTGGAAACCATGGCGATGAAGAGGGTGAATGGGATGGCGAGGGCAATCGCGAGGGTAGCGGAGAGGAGGCGGCTGAGGTTTTGGTGAATCTTCTTATCCGCGAGTTCTGGGCAATCCGAGAATGTACCAATACCAGCGGCCGCTGTGATCATGTAGATGACAGCGAGAATGAGGGTCACGACAATAGTCATCGTGTCAATCTTAAGCTTGGATCCCTGACCAACTGGGACGACACCAGCGGCAACGGTGTTCGCCGCACCACCCGCCATAGCAGACATAGTTCCGAGAGCTCCGAGAGCAGCCATTGTTTATTATACTTGTAGAAAATATTATATCCTGAGGAAGTTAAAAGGATGGAACTATTTTATCAATAATGAAAATATCATACGCCATAACAGTTTGTAATGAAGCGAAGGATTTATATTCCCTATTATCTTTTTTGAAAAAGGTCAAAGATCCCTGTGACGAAATTAATATACTCGTTGATACATTACATGTTACTAAAACTGTTAGAGATGTTCTTGAACATTTCAAAGACAATATAGTTGTAAATGAGCGGGATTTTTGTGGTGATTTTGCAAAGCACCGCAATTTTCATTTAGAAAGGTGTTCAGGTGAATTTATATTTGTGGTTGATGCTGATGAGATGCCTCAAGAACATCTTATAAAGAGTGTGAAGGGGGTGATCATCGATACTGGTGCAGATTTAGTAATGATACCTCGTATAAATATTCAACCGGGTTCTACACAAGAATGGTTAAACAAAATGAAATTTAAAACAAATGAAGTTGGGTGGATAAACTGGCCAGATTATCAAGGTAGAATTTTCAAAAATGCACCTGGGTGTATATATTATAGTAGGGAGTTACACGAAAACATAATAGGATTTGAGAAACGTATAATTTTAAAGCCTGAACCTCATATAGCTCTATGGCACATCAAGTCTGTCGATAAACAGGACAATAGATGGGAAGATGGGAAGTATATTTCCCCCGATGGCAGTAATTTCTATGATTCTCTAATGTGAATCATGTATCCAATTTTAAAAATTTAATGAGATCTTCTCTCGTCTTATTTTGTTTCCACCCCAGAGTTTTCAATTTGTCTGCGCATATGTAGTATCTTTCATCGTTGAATGGACGATCATCTATGTAGGTAATCCATTTATCATAATCAGTAGTTTCTAGAAGTGTTTTTATGATGAGGTGGGTCACCTCAATTACAGTAAGTTCATCATCTGATGCAATGTTGTAAATTTCACCAGTCACACCCTTTTTCCATACTATCTCGACTGCATTCACAACATCTTCAACGTGTAAAAATGCTCGTTTAATATTTGATGAGTTCTTACCATGAATTGTACATTTTTTACCATTTCTTAAAAGTTTTTTGAATTTTGGTATAATTTTTTCAGGGTACTGATTAGGTCCATACACATTGTTACACCTAATAATTTTAGCATTCATGTTAAATGATTCTATATAAGAATGAATAATCATTTCAGCTCCAGCCTTGGAGGCTGCATATGGATTTGTTGGTTTTAAAACAGCACTTTCTTCTGTAAATCGTTCATTCGTTTTAGATTCTCCATATACTTCATCTGTGCTAAAATGAATAAACTCCACGTGAGGAATATATCTTCTACACATTTCTATAAGAACATGGGTGCCGTATGTATTATCAAGTGTAAATGATAGAGCACTATCAAATGAGTTATCTACATGACTTTGGGCTGCAAAATGAAATATTGTATCAAATGTATATTTCGATAGTATATGTTCAATAAGTTCAGCATTTCCAACATTACCTTTGACAAAGGTGGAAACTCCTGAATCAACGTTAAGAATATTTGAACAGTAATCGAGTTTATCTATATTTACAAAATGTACGTTTGGGTACTTTTTACTCATAATATTGATAAAGTTAGAACCAATAAAACCACAACCACCTGTTACCAAAACATTACTCGTCATGATATTTGTTTATGTTATTTATTTATTTTAAGTAAATTATACACACTTAAAAGAAACATAAAATAATTATTAAATGAGAATTTGTGTTCTTGGAGCAAATGGATTTTTGGGTAGATACTTTTTGAGTAAACACCCAAATTGGATTGGGATTACGAGAAAGGATTTAGATCTCACTAATCAATCACAAACCGAAGATTTTTTTATAAAAAATCACTTTGACGTAGTTGTTCATTGTGCAGTAATGGGTGGTAGTATGATTGTACCAGAAGATGGTAACATAACTCATAATAACATTCTCATGTTTGAAAATGTCATACGAGTTTTTAAAGGTAAAGTAATTTATTTTTCAAGTGGTGCTGGTATTAGGGGTAATCCACCCGTAGATCCTTATGGATTATCAAAGTGGATAGTTGATAAACGAATAGAATATTTGGATAATACCTTTACACTTCGCATATTTGGATGCTATGGTTCCGGTGAACCAGATCCTCATAACAGGGATCGTTTTAAAACCATCTGTAAACAAAATGGGCATATCGTCATTGATAGGGACAAGTATTTTGATTTTGTCGATATCGAAGACGTGAGAAAGGTAGTATGTGAATATATAGATGGCATTAGAACTGAAAAAGAGTGTGACCTCGTTTACCCTGAAAAGAAACGATTGTCACAATGGGCTACAGATTTTGGGGCCACATATGAAATAACAGACATGAGTGAACTTGGTGAATCTTACGTTTCTCAACGCGTTAAGTTAATGTAAGAGGGTTTATCATTATATATAAATGTATTGAAAATTGTATCCATTTCGGTATTGTCCTTGGGTTTATAGAGTTTTATATATTTAAGAGCCGACATTATATCTATATCGTCACCTGCCCAATGAGAAATACCATCGTGAGCGTAATCATCATCTCTCCCGGATCCCACTAATTTAACCGTAGCTCCTTCATAATTCATATAATTTCGTATAAGTTCAAATGGTCGGTACAATAGGAATGGAGTAATGGAGTAACAAACTGGGATGAAACCAGATTGCGCTAAACCAACTGCTATACCTACCATCAACATTTCCGAAGAACCAATGTTTATAGCGCGTTTGGGAAAGTCGCGTCGAATATCATTTAAAACTCCATAACCTAAATCAGCTGTAATTAGAAATATTCGTTCATCTTTTTTCATAGCAGAGTGAAGGTTCTTAGCAAACTCTCTGCGCATTGTTGTATGAATTAATCATAACTTCTTTATGCTCTTTAGATAAAACGTGATAATGAGCCTGTAATCCTTTTAGAAAGTCGAAGTCAGGATTTTTTGTAAACCAAACCTTGGTTCTCCAATTGAAAGCTTTTAAACGAAGCCATAGATACCACATATTTACCTTATCATACGCGGAATATCCATTTATATTAACATAAACTTTACAGTTTTTAAGTCCTGCATTCCTGATATATGCGAGAGATTCCCAAACAGATCCTTCGGCACATTCACCATCCGAAATGACTACGTGTACGTCTCTATCTCTATCTGCTAGTGCGTAACCAACTGCTATAGTTATACCCGATCCCAGAGATCCAGTTGAAACATGTATACCATTTTCAACATCTCTATTAGGGTGCACTCCGTGTTTTTTGTATAGAGTATCAGCATCTTTTCCTTCGTATTTTTCCAGGGCAGCGTATAACGCTATTCCAGCATGACCTGCACTTAGCACTACAACATCATCTTTCCTTTTGTGTTTATAGATGTAATCTAAAATTGGAACGGTCGTTAAACAACTACCAATGTGACCAATATTGTTATCATATGCAACTTGAACTACACGTTGTTCCATTTGTTTTAGTTAGTTTTAGAATCTTTAAATACATGTAATGTATCACTGTACATACCAACACGTTCGCGACCTCGCTTTTCGCTTTTCGGTGCCCACAGCAAATTCTGCCAGTCCAAGAATCCAGTCTCGATCAACTGACCTTTCGTCGACCCCGACGCCGTGGTTTCGGATTCGGCCCGACCCCTCGCGCCGTCGCTCGTGAACTTCGCCGCGATACCCGCGCCCTGGTACATACTTGGTAGGACCTCGTATTTATAACCAACACTATCTAAAATTTTTTCAATCTTTTTACGGTTGATTATAAGATGCTCCTCCCATTTCATATCTGCTCCAGAATAAGTTGAATGAACTTCAATAAACATTCTATCTATCTTATCATATACTGGTTTAAGTGTTTCTTCTGTAATGGCAATCATTTCAGATCCTTCTATATCTATTTTACAGAAATCGACGTGATCAATATTATATTCATTTAGTAAAGCTTCTAAGGTTACTCCTCGTACAGTTACTTTATTTTCATCGGGTGGCGATTCACCAACGGCTGTACCCTTACCTTTAATCAACGAGTTTTGTGTAGAATTCGCATTGCACGTGTAAAAATTTACAGTTTCATTTTTATCTGAGAGTGCAGCTTTAACAAGTTCCACATTTTCATATTTTCCACAAATCTTTTCAAATATATTTTGGTGTGAAGGTGTTGGTTCAACTGAAATAAGTTTAGATGCGGAGTCCTGTGCATATAGTGTAAACAAACCTATATTTGCACCTATATCAAGAATGACTAGATCTTTTTTATCTTTAAAAAATGGATCATACAATCTGTCATTATTTATCTGTCGAATAATAATCTTTGCACAAGAAGTGTTGTCAAAAATGTGGTTCATTATTTCCTCATCTTCCAAGTCTATAGAAATAGTATTACCCAAAGACGTTATAATAGACATCTATATTAAAGGGTACATACATCTTTAAATATATGAAGTGTATAATCGTGACAGTTAATGATGATAAATACAGGCCATTGGCAGAATGGACAGTTCATAAGAATAGAAAATTATATTGTGAAAAGCATGGGTATACCCTTTACCATCTTGAAGATGGAGCTGTGTCTATCGTGGGTAAACCAATGAAAGCTGGAAATCCACCAATCCCAGAAGACCATGTTCCCATAGGTTGGAGTAAAATTTACGCGGTTAGAAAAATTATGCAAAAGCATCCCGATGTGGAATGGATTTTTTCATCTGAAACGGATTGTATGATTACAAACATGAATATTAAACTCGAAGACATCATTGAGAAATATGCTAATCAAGATACTCACTTCATGGTACCAGCTGATTGTAACGGTACAAACTGTGGAAACATGTTGATCAAAAATTCTGAAACAGGTAGATCATTCATAAACACTATAATCGCTGGATTACCAGTTTATAGACACTGGTATTTATTTGAAAATCAACTCATTCAGGATTTACTCATAGGTTCTCATCTAGAAGAAACTGGGATGAAACCTGGTGGAACTACAATGTGGTCTAGACTTGGTAAAGTTTTACCACAAAGAGTTATGAACTCTTATGATTATAAAAGTTCACCCCTTCTTCATATGAGACCCGATTATAAAGATATACTCGGTACAGATGGTCAGTGGCAAGAGGGAGACTTTATTATTCAGTGGGCTGGCACAGATCTCGATTTTCGTTTAAAAGCGGCAAAGGACATGTATAATAATCTCAACAAATAGTAGCAATGGATGAATGTATAGACAGATTACAATATTATTGTGACAAAATTGCTGGTGAACTCAGCAAGATTCCCCAAAACTACAAACTCATTGAACAGTATGGTCATTTAGATCAGGAAGTTTATAATATCGGTGAGGAATACAAATTAATAAAAATAAAATTGGATGAACTAGGGCACAGGGTTAATTCATCTAAGTTTGGATTAAAAATGATAGAGGTTGAAATTGAGAACATCAAACAACAAGAGTCTTCTCGTGACCAACCTGGAGATCCGTATTTACCATGATTTCAAAGCCGGCATCTGTGAGGTTTTTACAGAATGAGACATCCTCCGAGCAGGTGTCCCTCAGAATTTTCCCATCTTCAGCTTCAATCTCCACGAGGGGGTAGCTAAAGTATGGATACTTCAACTTCTCTATGACCCCTCTCCGACACGCAAAGAAACCCATACCACTGTAGGCCACCGGTATATACTTGTCGGTGGGAAGGTCTCTCATAAATTCAAAACTCCCACATTTTTTGAAGTATTCGACGTCCCATTTTTGGACGGTGGCGAAGTGAACTCTATCCTGCATTCGGTACAAACCCGAAACGACTGGATACTTCTTGGTGTCTTCGATGAGTTCAATAACCTGTTCGGGTGTGAAAATTATATCAGAATCTATGGTCAACCAAACATCATAGTTTAGGGTGCCACCAAAGGGTACCTGGTCGGCACCCCTCAGTACATCGAGACCTAGGGTTTTCATACGAGAGTAGGTCACGTAGCTAGAATATTCATTTGTGACCACAACTTCATATCCCTTCTTGCTCAGGGTCATTACAGTTTGAGTCCAGTTCATGAGGAACGAACCCGAGAAGCTTCTACCTGGTAGGGCTAGAACAACCTTCATTCTTTTTTAAACTCGTAAAACTTTAAGCACCTCCTTGACGGCTGGGTGCCGAACAATATCATCTTGATTCATTCTAACATGTTCGAGATATTTGAGATCAAATAGCTGCATTTTATAGATAAGTTCGGAAAGACCATTTTCATTCGCGAGGTCGGATTGCTCCAAGTCCCCGGTGACTATGAGTCTGGTACCTGGTCCAACCCTGGTCAATAACATTAACATTTGGTTTGGTGTGCTATTCTGCATTTCGTCGGCGATGATGAGGGTATTGTTGAACGTCCTCCCCCTCATGTACCCGAGGGGTTCAATACTAATACAGCGATCCATTTGATTATAGGTGAAATATTGTTCGAAGATGTCATACATTGGTCGTGTCCATGGTTCCATTTTTTGATTCATATCCCCAGGGAGGTAGCCCATATCCTCGTCGGCTGCCACAATGGGTCTCGTAAGGACAACCTTCCCACGTGGTTGCTTACGAATGTGCTCAGCTGCGGTATGACACGCGAGCATTGTCTTCCCTGAACCGGCTGGACCAGTTCCAACGACAATTGGCTTACCCGAATTGAGGGCAATCATATATTTACATTGTCCAGCAGTCTTTGGAAGATTCATATATTATTTAAAGATTTTTTCCTTATATAATTTATATGGAATTCCTTCTTGTAAAATTTATCCCATGTAAAACATATCTGAGTTTAGTAGATCCAAATGGTAAGTCTAGGTTTGCTTGTTTTTCTGAAAAAGATGTAGGTATTAATTGTATAAAATATGTTTCTCATTTTAAATTTAAATATGGTGTATGGCCAATACTTGACATGTCTGACAATAGAAGGAGAGTTGAGCCAAGGTTAGAAGGAATCGTTAAAACACCCAAAGAAATAGCAAAGGAATTTAAACTCGAAAAATTTGACTACGATAGTATAGATAAAATGTCAATGCGTTCCAATGTTTCCTTTTACTGTATATTAGACTTCAGTACGTCGATGTTTAATGGTGAAGAAATGATTGCCATGTCTGGTCAGGAGATGGACGGTAACGCCGATGACTATATGTATAGAAAGGTTTTGAACGATGGCTTAAACATTATATGATAATTAACAATAATGTGTGGTATCATAGCCATTTTTGGTGAAGAAGTTGAGATATCCTCACATCTTCTTAATCACAGGGGACCCGATGATTTTAGAAGTCAGACAGTTGGTAAGTGTCGTATGGATTTTTACCGTCTCGCTATAAATGATCTTACATCAGCGGGTATGCAGCCTTTCCGTCGTGGAGATGAAATGATTGTATGTAACGGTGAAATTTACAATCATCGTGAACTACCCAAAGATTCTGAGTCGAGTAAAAGTGATTGTGAAGTTATCATGCCATTGATTAAATACCACGGAATTGAAAAAGCTTTGGAGATGATGAATGGTGATTTTGCCTTTGTTTTTACAAATGGGAAACGTATATTGGCCGCTAGGGATCCAGTTGGTGTTAGACCATTATTTTATTGTCGGTATGGACCAAACTCAATTGCATTCGCGAGTGAAGCTAAGGCTTTACTTAATTTGAAATGTAGGATTGAGATATTTCCACCCGGGCATTTCTACGATTCCTATGTAAATGACTTTGTATGTTATTACAATGGGTATTGGAGAATCTATAAACATGTAGAACCATCTTTACATCCAAAACTCTGTGATGTATTCGAAAAGGCGGTTCATATACGAATTGAGAATACCGAACGCGAAATAGGGTTTCTACTCTCGGGTGGTTTAGACAGTAGTCTAATTGCGTCGATTGCTACACGGAAGTTGGGTAAGATTAAGACATTTTCGATAGGTGTAGTCGGTAGTCCCGATCTTGAAGCCGCGCGCATAGTTTCTAAATATTTGGGGACTGAACATACCGAAGTTAATTTTACACCCGAGGAAGGAATTGCGGCACTGGTGCCGGTGATTAAATCAATTGAGTCCTACGATACGACGACAATTAGGGCGAGTACACCCATGTGGTTACTTTGTAAGTACATCAAAGAGAAAACAAATTGTCGATATATATTTTCGGGTGAAGGGAGTGACGAAATACTGGGGGGCTACCTCTATTTCCACAATGCACCAAATGTCGATGAATTCGCATGTGAAAATATGCGACGTCTTAGACTTATTCACCAATTTGATGGATTGAGGGCGGATAGGTGTGCGGGAGCTCATGGTCTCGATCTCATTGTTCCCTTTCTTGACAAGAATTTCATTGATTGCTGTATGACTATGAATCAAACCAAAAAGATTGGTGACATTGAGAAACGTATTTTACGTGAAGCTTTTGAAGGATATCTCCCAAAGGAGATTCTTTGGAGACAGAAAGATGGTATGAGTGACGCGGTTGGAACAAATTGGGTAAACGAATTGAAGAAATACACTGAGAGATATATTGATGATGAAAAGTATAAGCACATTGTGTGGACGGTGAGTTGTTTTGGGGGACACAATGTTCCCCTAACTAAGGAGGAAGCTTTTTACAGAGAAATATTCTGGAACAACTATGGTAAGGACAGTGATCACCTAATATCCGAAATATGGCGTCCCAAATGGACTACTATTACAGATCCAAGTGCGCGCTTACTTATAGAAAAGAATCCCAAGTAATATAAATGGTGAACTTCATTAAAAATTTCGATTGTCGCGATAAAACCCATATTATGTGGCTAAAAGATATTGGATCTGCTATGGCTAAGACTACCAATGGTGAAAAGATTGATATTATGCAGATTGTAAATAATAATCCAATTCCAGGGCATCCAACCATGTCAAATCCTATGGATTGGGCATATATTCACTTTCAATTAGCTATGAAATATACAAATGCAGTTTTAAATTGTGACGCGTTCGTCCCAACCACTAAATAATTTATACTCGTCGAGTGTGAAATCCTGGTGTTCAGAATTTTCATCCATTCGAACTAGAAGAATTTTACCATTTACCTCTTCTATTTCAAATGGCTTCGGTAGTTTATTTTCATTCGTCAATGACGTCGATGATTCTGCTTTTAGGATCACGACATCTATATCAGGCCATTGACCTATAAATGTTTGGGTTCCACCGATAATGGTGAATATTTCATTTTTATGTGGTGCGATGTCTAGCTCTATTTGCTCTATATGTCCTTTTGTTTCGTGTATTAGAACAGCGAAAGTCATCTTAGTTTCTATTTATAAAAAAATATTTGTAAAATATAAATGAAAGACCTCCACATTTTCATCGCACTCGCCTTGATAATTGCTATAGTTCTTATTCAGAAAGCCCCAGAGAAGTATACGAATCTAGTTTTAAACGACCAATGGAATAAGGAACGAAACCAACCCCGTGTTGTTGCGAACTTCTTCGATAATTGCTCGCCTGAAAATTTAGAGGACTGTAAGCGAAACAATCCATACGAAGGACTTCCCCTGCCCTAAGTTGATTAAAAAGATGAGTAAATATATACAAAATGGAAAATCCTATGCGTAATTTCATAGTTGAAAGGATTTCAAATCTTCTCGATATTCCAGCATCAGATCCGATATGTATCAATATCGAGAAGAACATACTAAACTATGCAATAGCAGTAAATACGTGTGGTCCAACTGTATGGGAAAATAAAAATTTTACAAAAATGTATAAGAGTAAGTTTTTGTCACTTCAAAGTAATATTAAACAAAACCCCAAACTTAAAAGTGATTTGGTTGAAAAGAAAATCAAAACATTTGAATTTGTAAACATGAGACCGGAGAAGTTATGGCCCGATGGACCTTATGCCAAGGTGATGGAAGTGAGAATTCATGAAGAAATGCGGAAAGAATATTTAACAAAGGAAATGAAGAACCAAGAAGGGTTTTTTACATGTAATAACTGTAAATCCAAAAAGACCACATACTATCAACTCCAAACACGATCAGCTGATGAACCTATGACAACATTTGTAAGTTGCCTTAACTGTGATAAAAATTGGAAATGTTGATATTGTGGAGAGAGTCTGTGAGATCTGTGGGCATATCACCAACTGAGAGAATGAAGTTGTAGGGTAAATGTTGTTTCATAAGGGTTTTAGTTTGTGCGCTAGTGAAACCTAGATAGTGATATGGGATTTGATACAATTTTAGTTGTTCCTTAGTCCAATTAATGTTTTTATTTATTCCTGGTCTCGCTGTAATAATTACAATTTTATATCCTTGACTTTTTGCGTCGTAGAGTAGTTCTATTATCGGGATATTAGGATTACCATCTGTGAAAATGAGTGTGTCATCTATATCGAACATTACAGCATCTGTTGGTAGAACTGTGCGTCCAGATATATACCTAATTCCCCAATTCTTCAGGTTTTCCATTAATAATATTAAAGATTTAAATTTTATTTTACAGAGATATGATTATCGATATTAAATGTGATGATGGAAGTATTCAAATAGCAAAAACTATTCACGAAAATGAAGATACCTATAAAGTGAAGTTTTTGGAACAAGTCAAAAGAGGATTATTCGACTTTACTCAGGAAATTGAAATTGTTGAAAAGGGATCTGTGTCAGGGTTTTATGACGTAGAACATCTGGAAGAAACTGGGTTATATATTCCGACACCTAATGGTTATGAACTAATTGATGATAGCGAGGATGAAGACTATGAATGTTCAGACGAAGATGAAGATGAAGATGAAGATGATGTCTCTTTGGTTGATGAAGACACCTAAGTTAAAAAAATCTTTCAGAATCTATAAAATGGAGTATAAAGAACCCAAAAAGCGTGTAACTAAAAATGATAAAAAACAAAAGGGGCAAATATATTCACAAAAACATGTTAGAAATATACTTAAACAAAAGGAAGCTACTATGAGTAAGAAGAACGATGGCGCCGTACACACCCCCGAACACTCACTACTCACAAATGGACGTGTCTCAGTATGATCAAAATCACCTGTTTGCTTTTATCGGTAAGACGGGTAGAAGATTTTACTGGTTGACCAAAACGTTGGGTTTAGATTACATTTGGTATGATGGAAAAAGAAAAGTGATTGAGATATGGGGTCCGTATTATACACATGTAGATAATCAATCGGAACATATAATTAGATGTGAACTAGAACATTTTATTGCACCTAAGTTGGAAAAAAATATCGTAGAACAACAAGATGGTTCCACATCAGAGACCGTTACCGCGTGTTAAATATGCTCCAAAACCATTTGATATTAAGGATATAGCCCCGGGTAGTGTTGTGTATAATATCATATACCCTGTACATACACCTGTTACGAAATGTCCAAAACGACCTATATACAAAGCGGACGATTATTTTAGACTTTTAGAAAAAAATAATAAACAAATGGGTATTCCGTATGTGAAACCAGATATACCAGACCCTATTATTGTTGAAAAAAACAAACTTCCAATAGAACCTACATTGGAATATTTAGATAGTGTTCAGGTTATTTTGAAAGTTTTAAAAAGTGGGATTATTCGTGTTAAAATTAATTCTGCAATTGCGTCTCTATATGAAAAGGATAAGAAGCCTGGTATAAAATCCATCTTACAAGCATTTAAAAGTCATGGATTTAGTCAACATTTTTTAGATGATATAAAAAGAAAATATGACAGACGAGTCATTTTCGGTGAAAAGGTTCCTAGAATATTGGATAAAATTTTCAACAAGGAACCGGTTAAGAAGGTGAAAAAAATAAAAATTGTGAAACCGGTCCTAGAAGAAGAAATAGAAATAGAACCCGATCCAGAAGAGGAAGAAGAAGAAGAAGATGTAGTTCCAATTGAAGAGGGGGGGATGGATATTGAAGTAGAGGTAGATGAAGAACAACCAGAAGAAGACTATGTATCGGATGTAGAAGAATAAAATGTTTTGTAATTATAAATGGATAGACGTATCATATTTATATTGGTCTCAATCATCACACTCACACTATTAGTTATACTTCGTCGTCGTCAAAACCGAGAAACGTATGCACCCGGGGTTGGGGTCGGAGTTGATAATAAACTCTTAATCGAAAAATACATCAAAGATAATGGTAAAGTTTTATCAGAAAAACCATATCTAGTTTACGGTCTGTTTAAGCAAATC
>Ga0206123_10000719_pt1 | contig 32425 bp, 26 predicted proteins | sample Helgoland_Spring_2_FD_160086 | JGI IMG/M metagenome (GOLD analysis project Ga0206123, IMG submission 160086) | Pelagic subsurface seawater microbial communities from Kabeltonne, Helgoland, North Sea - Helgoland_Spring_Bloom_20160316_1 | ecosystem: Environmental > Aquatic > Marine > Epipelagic ...
AAAATAGATTTCCATGAGACCATCAGGAAGTTCAATATGAGCTTCTTTTTTTGTTAAATCGACTTTTTTGAATATTGCGTCTTCGATGGGAATCAACAGTTCTTGCTCTTTGTAGAAGATAGCTGCAAGATATTGTGAAGAGGGTTGATAAATTTGTGCAATTGTACCTAAAAAAGCGCCTAGGTGGAATATCTTAAAACCGACAAGATCGTGGAAAAAATATTCTCCGTCTCGCAGTTCTGGTAAGTGACTTAGCGGGAGATAGATTGCTTGACCTACCAGATCCTTAGCCAGATCGACGTGATCAATGTCTTCGAAATGAATTAGTGTTTTTACACCATTCATTGAGATTTGTTTAACAAAAAAAGGAATCAGATTTCCAGATTGCTCTAGAAATACCGATTCCAATTCACTGTATTCATCTGGTTGGTCTACATCTAGTTCAATGGTTACCATACCTTTTAATCCGTTCGTTTTGACAATATGACCTAACTGGTAACACTCATCTTTGCGCATGGAAAAATTATTTTAAAGCTTCAGGTGCTGCTGGTCCCTTATCACTTTCCTTCGTTTCTGCGGGACTTGCAGCTTTCACTTCTTCCACTTTCACTTCTTGTGGTGCAGCGGCTTCAGTTTTGGAAGCTTCAGGCGCCTCGGCATTTGCTTTTTCAGCAGTTTTCTTATCTGAGATCGCTTCCTCAGCCTCTTCGGTGAGTTCTTTCTCAGAAGCAGCTACCCCAGCATCTGTTATTTCAGCAGCTAGTGCGGCTTCCGCATCTTGTTTTCTTTTAATGATGGCCGCTGCTCTTGTTTCATTGATCTTCTTTTCAGCCTCAAACTTTGTTTTGGCCACCTTGTTGTTGGCTTCAGTTAATTTATTGAGGGCTTCTTGATTCTGTTTTTCTTTGTTTTGGAACCACTCGTCAAACTTTTTGTCTGCATTCCCCTGTGTGATGGCTCCTTTATTAACGCCTACTTGAAGATGTTTTTTAAACATGACTCCTCTTTCAGATAGAATGGCTCGAGCCGTATCGGTTGGCTGGGCACCTTTCATAATCCAATCTAGTGCCTTTTCTTCATTGATATTAATGAAGGCAGGATTGACATTGGGATTATAAGTACCAATTTTTTCAATAAAGCGACCATCTCGTGGTGATCTTGCGTCTGCGATGACCACATCATATAAGGCCAATTTTCTACGTCCGCGGCGTGCTAATCTTATTTTTACTGACATTGTTTGTTTTATTTATGGAACGCGTCCATGTTAAAAAATAAAAAAATAGAGCGCAAAGATAAAGGAAAATATCTATTAAGTTATTTGGGCGATGCAATAAAAGTAATTAGATACAATTTAAATTTTATTTCAATATGTATTTGTATATTCGTTTATACGGTTTTGTAATAATTAAAAACTCTTTCTATATTTGAAGACTTATTAATAAGTACTCAAATGGATAAATATTCTTATATCGGAAATGCGGATGTAGCACACATTAATAATCTATATGAATCTTATAAGGAAGATCCTGAAAGCGTGGATGCTTCCTGGAGATTATTTTTCCAGGGATTTGAGTTTTATTCCAATAGCTATGATGCCAGTGCCCATCCTGCTGTGGAAAACTCAAAAGAAACGGCGGTCAAAAACCTGATACATGCTTATAGATCACGAGCACACTTGAAATCAGATACCAACCCTGTACGTGATAGAAGGAATCATGATATCAAATTAGATTTAGATCATTTCGGTTTGTCATCAGCTGATTTAGAAACCCCCTTTCAGGTAGGTAATGAAATAGGGCTAGGTTCTGCTAAGTTAAAAAAAATTGTAACTCGATTAAAGAAGATTTATTTAGGATCTATTGGTTATGAATATTCCCATTTAAGAGAACCGCATATTTTGGCCTGGTTTCGTTCCAAATGTGAAACTGAGGGCGCCAACATTAATCCTCCCGAAAAAGAGAAAGAACATATCTTGGGTAAACTCAATGAAGCCGTGGTATTTGAAAACTTTCTACATACCAAATATATAGGCCAAAAAAGGTTTTCTTTGGAAGGGGGAGAGAATACCATACCAGCGCTAGATAAAATAATTAGAAGGGCCGTCGAATTTGGAGTCCAGGAAGTAGTCATTGGGATGGCACATCGAGGGAGATTGAATGTTTTGGCCAATATCATGGGCAAAACCTATGATGAAATTTTTAATGAATTTGAAGGAGGATCCAATCCAGATCTTACTATGGGTGATGGAGATGTGAAGTATCATTTGGGATTTTCAAGCCAATATGTTTCAGATTCCGGAAATATGGCCTATGTGAAACTTGCACCTAATCCTTCACATCTCGAAGCCGTGGACTCCGTAGTATTGGGAGTAACCCGAGCGCAAATAGATGACGAATATGGTGGAGATATGTCCAAATGTCTACCTATCGTCATTCATGGAGATGCTGCGGTTGCGGGTCAAGGCTTGGTTTACGAATGTGTTCAAATGGCCAATTTAGAAGGTTATAGAACCGGAGGAACGATTCATTTCGTCATCAATAATCAAGTAGGTTTTACCACAGATTATGACGATGCAAGGTCAAGTATTTATTGTACAGATTTATCGAAAATAATAGATGCGCCCGTGTTGCATGTCAATGGCGATGATGCTGAAGCTGTCAATTTTGCAGTCAATCTAGCTGTGGAGTTCAGACAGGAGTTTGGTAAAGATATTTTTATTGATTTGCTGTGCTATAGAAGACACGGTCATAACGAAAGTGACGAACCCAAATTTACGCAACCTAAACTTTACAATATTATCTCCAAGCATCCCAATCCGCGTGAGGTGTATATAAAAAAACTCAAAGAAAGGGGTGATGAGGCTGGAGAAACTGCCGAAAAATTAGATAAGGAATTTAAAAAACTACTGCAGGATAGGCTCAATCTCGTGAAGCAAAAGCCACTGCCCTATAAGCCACAAAAAATTGATGAGGAATGGAAGTTTTTAAGAAAGTCTAAATCTGAGGATTTTCATGCATCTCCCGACACCTCAATTTCTGATACGTTGGTTCAAAAAATAGCGCATGCACTGACCACGCTCCCCGTAGGTTTTAAACCCTTAAGGCAAATAGAAAAGCTGATGAAAGATCGAAAATCGGCGTTTTTTGACAAAAAAGAATTAGGATGGGGTGAAGGTGAATTACTTGCCTACGGATCATTATTGGCTGAGGGTAAAATCGTGCGCATGTCGGGTCAGGATGTCAAACGCGGTACTTTTTCCCACCGGCATTCTTTTGTAGTTGATTCAGAGACCAACGAACCTTATTGCCATCTAAATCATATAGAGGAGGGTCAACAGCCTCTGAAAATTTTTAATTCTCTGTTGTCGGAGTTCGGCGTACTGGGCTTCGAATATGGTTACGCCATGTCAACCCCCAATGCATTGGTCGTGTGGGAAGCACAATTTGGAGATTTTGCTAATGGGGCTCAGGTCATGATTGATCAATTTATTTCAAGCGCGGAGACCAAATGGCAACGAATGAATGGCTTGGTGATGTTACTTCCCCACGGCTACGAAGGACAGGGTCCTGAACACTCCAGTGCCCGTATGGAACGGTTTCTTCAGATGTGTGCTCAGGATAACATGATTATCGCAAACGTAACCAGTTCGGCCAATTTTTTTCATTTAATGCGTAGACAGGTGGCTTGGGAATTCAGAAAACCCTGTGTCGTTTTTTCCCCTAAATCTTTGTTAAGAAGTCCGAAGGTAGCCGCGCCGATAAAAGATTTTACTGAAGGTAAGTTTTATGAAGTTTATTCAGATGATTACGTGATCGCTAGTAAGGTGAAAAAGGTAATTGTGTGCTCTGGGAAAATTTATTTTGATCTTTTAGACGAACAGAAAAAGCAAAAGGCCAAGGAAATTGCTATTATAAGAATAGAGCAATTGTATCCTTTTCCTAAAAAACAATTGGATGCGATTTTGAAAAAATATAAAAAACCTAAATTAATATGGGTACAAGAAGAACCTGAAAATATGGGACCTTGGTCCTATATCCTGAGAATAGCAGAGGGTTATGAATTTGCAGTCGTGGCAAGAAAAGCAGCTTCGTCACCTGCCACGGGTTTTAATAAAATCCACAAAAAAGAGCAAGAAGATTTAGTTAACAAAGCATTTAAATTATAAGCATATGAGTCTTGAAATGAAAGTCCCATCGGTTGGGGAATCAATATCGGAAGTTACTGTTTCACAGTGGATGAAAAATGACGGAGATCATGTAGCAATGGATGAGGTGATTTGTGAGCTTGAATCGGATAAGGCCACATTTGAAGTCAGTGCTGAAATTGAGGGCATTTTGAAACTTAAGGTAGGTGCGGGTGATACCGTTGAAATCGGCGGCCTATTATGCGTTATTGAGGCATCAAGTGAAATAAAAGTAGCAATAACTCCTGACGTGAAATCAGAAAAATTGACCGCAGGAGACGTAAAAACCATTCAAATGTATGTGCCCACGGTAGGTGAATCGATCAACGAGGTAACGATATCTAACTGGGCCAAGGCATCGGGTGATTTAGTCGTTTTAGATGAGGTCATTGCAGAAATTGAATCCGATAAGGCTACTTTCGAATTAACGGCCGAAGCGACAGGAAAATTAGAAATTTTGGCTGCTGATGGCACGACCCTCGCGATTGGAGGATTAATATGTCAAATAGCCGTAACCGATGAGGTGCAACCCAATACAGCAGTTATACCCTCTGAATCAGATCACACCACAACACCGACTGCATCGAAAGGCTATGCCTCGGGACATGCTCCTCCCGCCGCCGCTAAAATTTTGGCAGAAAAAGGAATTTTGGGAGCCGCGGTCCAAGGAACAGGTGTAGGTGGAAGAATCACCAAAGAAGACGCCATAAATGCCCAACCACAAAAAGTGGAGTCATCCCCAAAAGAGCAAGAGAAATTGATCACAAATGATCCTGTACAATCTGCAGACCAAGGTGAGCGGTTTGAGCAAAGGCAAAAAATGTCACCTTTGAGAAAAACTGTAGCGAAGAGATTGGTTTCAGTTAAAAATGAAACTGCCATGTTGACTACTTTTAATGAAGTCAATATGCAACCGATCATGGAGTTAAGAAAAAAATATAAAGAACCATTTAAAGCAAAATATGAAGTGGGTCTTGGTTTCATGTCTTTCTTTACCAAGGCCTGTTGCGTGGCACTGCAGGATTGGCCAGCTGTAAATGCGAAAATTGATGGAGATGAAATTATATATAGCAACTTTTGTGATGTCTCTATCGCTGTTTCAGCACCCAAAGGTCTTGTCGTTCCTGTGATCAGGAATGCCGAAACTCTTTCCTTTGAGCAAATAGAAAGGGAAGTAGTTAGGTTAGCCACTAAAGCCAGAGACAACAAATTAAGTATTCCAGAAATGACCGGAGGTACTTTTACCATCACCAATGGAGGAATTTTTGGCTCGATGCTATCGACACCCATCATTAACGCCCCACAATCAGCTATTTTAGGAATGCATAATATAGTGCAGAGGCCTGTAGTGGAGGATGGAGAAATAGTGGTTCGACCTATCATGTATGTTGCACTTTCTTATGATCATCGAATTATAGATGGTCGGGAATCGGTAAGCTTTTTGGTAAGATTAAAAGAACTTTTAGAAGATCCTTCACGATTACTCTTAGGAGTTTAAGGAAATATTAAGGTTATTACTATTTAAAAACAATGAACACAGAATCATGAATTATCAAGTAATTGTTATCGGATCAGGACCTGGCGGATATGTGGCAGCTATACGATGTGCCCAGCTGGGATTTAAAACAGCCATTATTGAAAAGTACAGTTCTTTAGGAGGCACCTGTTTAAATGTAGGATGTATTCCCTCTAAAGCCTTACTGGATTCTTCAGAACATTTTCATAATGCGACCCATACTTTCAAAACGCATGGCATTGATATCTCTGTGCCTAAAGTCAATTTCAAACAAATGATCGCCCGCAAGTCTGATGTGGTGAGCCAAAATACCGATGGCATCCAATATTTGATGAAAAAGAATAAAATCGATGTATTCAATGGTTTAGGTTCTTTTTTGGATTCGCATACAGTTCAAATTGTCGGGAAAGAGACCCAAAGTATTTCGGGTGAAAAAATTATTATTGCCACAGGCTCCAAACCTGCCACACTTCCTTTCATCAAAGTGGATAAAAAACGAGTCATTACCTCTACGGAAGCCTTAGAATTGAAAGAGGTCCCTAAACATCTGGTGATTATAGGAGGGGGCGTCATAGGTTTGGAATTGGGCTCTGTCTATGCCCGACTTGGAGCAAAAGTATCGGTTGTTGAATTTCTAGATGGAATTATACCCAACATGGATAAAACCATGAGTAAAGAGCTTCAAAAAAGTCTTAAGGGGATTGGATTTGATTTTTATCTTAGTCATAAGGTTACGGGAGTCGCAGTAAACGGGAAAGAAGTAACGGTTACTGCGGAAAATAAAACCTCTGAAACCCTAAGTCTCAAAGGAGACTATTGTTTGGTCTCTATTGGTAGAAAAGCCTATACAGATGGCTTGGGATTAGATAAAATTGGAGTGATTTTAGATGATAGGGGTAGAGTAGCCGTAGACCAACATTTAAAAACAAATCTTGATCACATTTGGGCCATTGGTGATGTTGTTAAAGGTGCCATGTTGGCTCATAAGGCAGAAGAAGAGGGTGTTTTTGTCGCTGAACAAATGGTAGGCCAACAGCCACACATTCATTACAATTTGATACCTGGTGTTGTTTATACCTGGCCGGAAGTAGCCAGTGTAGGGGCAACAGAGGCTGAATTAATCCAAGAAAAGCGATCCATTAAAATTGGAAAGTTCCCCTATAAAGCACTGGGTAGGGCACGGGCCTCTATGGATACAGAAGGTTTGGTGAAAATCATTGCAGATGCGATCACAGACGAAATATTAGGCATCCATATTATTGGTGCGAGGGCGGCAGATATGATTGCAGCAGGGGTGACTGCCATGGAATTTAGGGCTTCCGCAGAAGATGTAGCCAGAATGTCCCATGCACATCCTACCTACATGGAGGCAGTTAAGGAAGCTTGCTTATCCGCTACAGAAAATCGTCCGATACACATGTAACTGATCAGTTTTTTTTTGATCAATTATTTGAGTGGTAGATCCTTGGAGAGGTCGGTTTAACCCATTAATTTGGTTATTCTTTTTAAAAATAAAGATGGATCAAACGCATATTTCAGGAACAGCTGTTATTATTACGGGAGGGCTCTTGCACGACAGTCACGCCAAAACAGCACACGGACTCCTCCGTGCTGGCAAAAGATTTAAAATTTTAGGTATTATAGATGAAAAACATGCAGGTTCCGATGCTAGTGATTTCGTTGAGGGTACCCCAAAAGGCATTCCGGTGGTGCAGAGTATTGATGCTTTTATCCATTCCTTTGAGAAGCCTGAATTTGCCATTATTGGCATGGCTACTAAAGGAGGATTATTGCCTCGAGAGCTGTATGCCAGTGTTCAAAATGTATTGAAAAATGGAATTCATTTAGTCAATGGGCTGCATGAGCCTTTGAATGATTTAGATGAACTCAAGCCCTTGTTGGCAGGGGGAGCCAAAATATTTGATATTAGAAAACCCAAAGCTTTTAAAGATTTACATTTTTGGCAAGGAAAAGTAGCACAAATTACAGCATTAAAAATAGCTGTTTTGGGAATGGATTGTGCCACAGGAAAAAGAACTACCTCTAGATTTTTAGAGGAGCAACTTAATGCAAAAGGGCATCCTGCTGAAATGATCTATACGGGCCAAACGGGTTGGATGCAGGGTGCAGATTATGGCTTGCTTTTCGATGCCACGCCCAATGACTTTATCCCGGGAGAATTGGAACATGCATTATATTCATGTTGGGAAGAAAAAAGGGTAGATATACTGATCATTGAAGGTCAATCAAGCCTCCGTAATCCTAGCGGACCTTGTGGGTCCGAATTCATCATATCTGGCGATTTGGATGGAGTGATCCTACAGCACGTACCCATGCGCAAAAAGTTTAGTGGTTTTGAGCAATATCCAGCTCATATTCCCGATATTTTAAATGAAGTAGCGCTTATCGAACATCTAGGAACTCGGGTGTTGGGAATCACTTTAAATGGCGAAGGAGCAGCGACGAAACAGCTGTCAAAATATCGTGATTCGTTGGCTCAACAAACAAGTATCCCTATAATTATTCCTATGAGTGAGCCAATGGATCCCATCATATTAAATGTACTTAACCAGAAGCTATGAAAATTAAAGACGTAAAAGTGTATGGTCGCGATTTAGGCACGAGTCGTCCTTATACCATTGCTTATAAAACGGTTTCAGAAGTGCTCATTGCCTTTGTGGAAATTGAGTTAGAAAATGGAATCATAGGCATAGGTGCGTCCAATTCAAGTAAGGCGGTCGTTGCGGAATCAGTAGAGGAAACGCTCAACTATTTAAGCAATGTGGATTTCAGTTATTTGATCGGTCAGAAGATTACCCAAACCGAAGGTCTACTTAGGCAGACGCATGATAAGTTTACAACGCTGCCGGGAACCCATGCGGCCATTGATATTGCCCTCCATGATGCATTTACTCAATTCCTCAAAATCCCTTTGGTTGATTATTTTGGACAGCAACAACAGACGCTACCCACCTCAATCACCATTGGAATCAAAAATATAGGGGAAACACTTTCAGAAGCGGAAGAATATTATGGCATGGGGTTTAGGGTTTTTAAAGTTAAAACAGGCCTTAATCCAGTATTAGATGCAGAAAGAGTGATCAAAATCGCAGAGCGTATGCCTGATGTTATACTTCGTGTAGACGCCAACCAAGGTTATAGCACCGCAGATTTGAACGAATTCGTAAAAAGAACGGCAAAGATCAAACTGGAACTTATTGAGCAACCGTTTTCTACAGGAAATTTCATAAAATATGTAAATGAATTACATCCATCGATTGCTCAGTTGGTTGTGGCCGATGAATCGCTAAAGAATCCAAAAGATGGTCTGAAACTTCTCAAAGAAGCTCCAGGATGTAATATTTTTAACATCAAATTGATGAAAACAGGCGGATTATTGGTAGCTAAGCAGATCGTGTATATCGCTGAAGCTAGCAAGGTAGAGTTGATGTGGGGTTGTAATGATGAGAGTGTAGTGAGTATTGCGGCGGCCTTGCATTTGGCATTGTCTTCACGAAGCACCAAATTTTTAGATTTAGACGGCAGTTTGGATTTAATCAAAGATGTGGTGGCTGGAGGTTTTCTTATTAATAAAGGGATGATGTCCCTGAACGGTAAAAATGGACTAGGTGTTCAAAAAGTCAGTTGACGAGTGTTAGGTTATTTTTTACTGGATATGCAAGCAAAATAAGATTTACGGTTGACCGCCTGCAGCTTATTTTGAAGAGGACCGAAATTTAAGTCTTAATTCAGATTAAAATTTAAGGAACAAAAGTTAACTTTGTGTCAATTTGTTTGTCACCTTAACTCTAAATTAAAGATGCCTAGAGACCTTAACATAAAATCAGTGCTCATTATCGGCAGTGGACCCATTGTGATTGGCCAAGCTTGCGAGTTTGATTATGCGGGATCACAAGCTGCTCGTTCCCTGAAAGAAGAAGGTATTGAGGTAACCCTTATCAACTCCAATCCAGCGACCATCATGACAGATCCCGTCATGGCTGATTATGTTTTTTTAAAGCCCCTGACCAAGAATTCGATACGCGAGATATTAGAAGAGCGTCAAATAGATGCTGTCCTCCCTACGATGGGAGGGCAAACCGCTTTGAACTTGGCCATTGAATGTGAAGAAGCAGGTATTTGGGAAAAGTACAATACCAAAATGATTGGTGTGGATATCAAAGCGATAGAAACCACGGAAGATCGTGAAAAATTTAGGATTAGAATGTTGGAACTCGAGGTTGATGTGTGTCGAGGTGAAACCGCAACTTCATTTTTGAAAGGTAAAGAAATAGCACAAGAGATTGGTTTCCCGTTGGTGATCCGACCTTCTTATACGCTTGGTGGGTTTGGTGGAGGCTTTGTGAATAAACCAGAGGATTTTGATGAGGCGCTAAATGCAGGTTTGCAAGCATCCCCCATTCATGAGGTACTAGTAGAGCAAAGTATAATGGGATGGAAAGAGTTTGAGTTGGAATTATTAAGAGACAACATAGGCAATGTAATCATCATTTGTTCTATTGAGAATTTTGATCCGATGGGTATTCATACGGGGGATTCGGTAACAGTGGCGCCCGCCATGACCTTGTCAGATACTGTATATCAGAGAATGCGCGATTTAGCCATTAAAATGATGAACGGAATCGGTCAGTTTGCAGGAGGTTGTAATGTCCAATTTTCAGTGCATCCTGAAACCGACCAAATTATTGGTATTGAAATCAATCCTCGAGTCTCCCGCTCTTCCGCGCTGGCTTCCAAGGCAACGGGTTACCCGATTGCTAAAATCGCGGCTAAATTGGCCATTGGTTATAATTTAGATGAACTGCAGAATCAAATCACTAAAACAACTTCTGCCTTTTTTGAGCCGGCCATTGATTATGTGATTGTGAAAATTCCAAGATGGAACTTTGATAAATTTAAAGGGTCTGATCGTCGTTTAGGTCTTCAGATGAAAGCCGTGGGAGAAGCTATGGGTATTGGTCGTAATTTTCAAGAAGCCTTACAAAAGGCTTGCCAATCACTTGAAATCAAGAGAAACGGATTGGGGGCTGATGGAAGAGAGCTCACCGATCAATCCAAGATACTCTACAGTTTAGAAAACCCAAGTTGGGATCGACTTTTTCATATTTATGATGCCTTCAAACTGGGGATTCCTTTTAATAAAATTCATAAGTTGACGAGCATCGATCCTTGGTTTTTAAGTCAGATAGAAGAATTTATTTTGTTAGAAAATGAAATTGCAGCATTTTCTTTGAAGACTTTACCTGATGCTTTGCTAAGAAAGGCCAAAGAGAAAGGCTATGCGGACAGGCAAATTGCCCATGTCCTCCATTGTCTCGAGAGTGCGGTTTTCGATAAAAGAGAAGCAGCAGGGATCAAAAGAATTTTTAAGATTGTGGATACTTGTGCCGCAGAATTTGAAGCCAAAACGCCCTATTATTATTCGACTTTCGATCAGGAGAATGAGTCTATCTCATCGGATCGTAAAAAAGTAGTAGTCTTGGGTTCAGGACCCAATCGCATTGGACAGGGAATAGAATTTGATTATTCATGTGTTCATGGTGTTTTGGCAGCCAAAGAGTGTGGCTATGAAACCATCATGATTAATTGTAATCCTGAGACGGTATCTACGGATTTTGATGTAGCGGACAAGCTGTATTTCGAACCCGTATTTTGGGAGCATATTTATGAAATCATTAAATTAGAAAATCCGGTGGGTGTTATTGTACAACTCGGCGGTCAAACGGCACTTAAACTTGCGGAAAAGTTGGAGCGCTATGGCATCAAAATTTTGGGCACGAGTTTTGATGCTTTGGATCTTGCAGAAGATCGGGGAAGATTTTCGGATCTTCTTAAAGCGCAAGAAATATCTTATCCCGAGTATGGTACTATTACGGATGCAGCTTCAGCTATTGAGCTTTCCAAGGAAATTGGTTTTCCGCTCTTAGTTAGACCTTCTTATGTTTTAGGAGGGCAAAGCATGAAAATAGTCATCAATGAAGATGAATTAGAGCATCATGTAGTGAACTTACTGAGTCAGAAGCTTGATGGAAAAATACTGCTTGATCATTTTTTAGAAGGAGCTATAGAAGCAGAGGCAGATGCTATTTGCGATGGAGTAAATGTTCATATCATTGGAATTATGCAGCATATTGAGCCGGCAGGGATCCACTCTGGAGATTCTTATGCTGTTTTACCCCCTTATAATTTGGGAGATTTTATCATTCGACAAATCGAAGAGTACACAGCTAAAATTGCTGTGGCCTTAAAAACGATTGGTCTCATTAATATTCAATTTGCCATAAAAAACGAAAAGGTTTATATTATCGAAGCCAACCCTAGAGCCTCTAGAACGGTGCCTTTTATCTGTAAGGCCTATCAAGAACCCTATGTTAATTTTGCAACCAAGGTAATGTTGGGGGAGAAAAAAGTAACAGATTTTGATTTTAAACCAGTCAAAGTAGGCTATGCAATCAAAGAGCCTGTTTTCTCCTTTCATAAATTCCCTAATGTCAATAAAGAGCTTGGGCCTGAAATGAAATCAACCGGTGAGTCGATCTATTTTATTGATGATTTGATGGATGATTATTTTCTGAAAATTTATAATGAGCGTAATTTTTACTTGAGTAGATAATTTTTGTCAAATGATAAAGTTCCTGCTCACATTAAGTTTCATTTTCTATCTCATTTATAAGGTAGGTGGCTTTCTATTTAGAATATTATTTATTGGAGCTTCGCAGTCTAAAAGAGCATCAAATACGGGGAGTGGGCGCAAGTATTCTGCACCAGACAGTAATGTTGATATTGAACATATATCAAAGAAACCGGAAGGTTTTAAGGGAGGCGATTACATTGATTACGAAGAAGTTAAGTAAGAGAATTTGTCGAAATAAAAATCTGTTCAAATGTTAACATATATTTTAATATAAATTTGTTGTTCATTTCAATTTATTATGGCTTGGTTTAATAGAAAAGATAAGGGTATACAGACCTCTACAAAGGATAAAAAAGAAGCACCTGATGGTCTTTGGTACAAGACTCCCAATGGACACATTATTCACATGCGTGAACTTAAAAAAAATTCCTATGTCTGTCCAGAGGATGATTATCATGTAAAAATCGGGTCGAAGGAATATTTTGAAATATTATTTGACAATAATAAATTTGAAGAAATGGACACGCTAATGTCTTCGGCGGATCCTTTGAAATTCAGAGACACAAAAAAATATTCAGATCGTATTGCGGATAGCCAAAAGAAAACAGGATTAAAAGACGCTGTTAGAACAGCGCATGGTATGAGTAAAGGGAAGCCGTTGGTCATTGCCTGTATGGATTTCAGCTTCATAGGAGGTTCGATGGGGGCGGTAGTAGGGGAGAAGATTTCTCGAGCGATAGATTATTCTTATCAAAATAATATCCCCATTCTAATAATATCTAAATCCGGTGGGGCAAGGATGATGGAGGCAGGAATATCTTTGATGCAATTGGCGAAAATTTCTGGTAAGCTAACTTTACTCGAGCAGAAAAAAATACCTTATATTTCACTGTTAACAGACCCAACTACAGGTGGTGTGACGGCTTCATTTGCTATGTTAGGTGATTTTAACATCGCTGAGCCTGGAGCACTTATCGGATTTGCGGGTCCCAGAATTATAAGAGAAACTATTGGTAAAGACCTTCCTAAGGGATTTCAGCGCTCAGAATTTGTGTTAGATCATGGATTTTTAGATTTTATTGTGGATCGGAGACAGCTCAAAAACAAGATATCAACGCTTTTAACATTGATTTTTAACGCAGCATAAAAAAATGTACGCGTGCAATTTTTAAGGTTAAATGCGCTTATCGTTTACGGATATCTTTTATATTTGTGTTTCAAAACGCAAATCCATGTTTTACCAATGACATCTATAGTTTTAACTTCAATTTTTGCCTTTACGGCAGTGATATTACTGCTTGTTTTTGTGCTACTTTTCGCACAATATAAACTGGTTCAATCGGGTCCAGTGAATTTGATCATAAATGGAGATACAGAGCATCCGGTGGTAACTTCAGCTGGAACTTCATTATTGAGTTCATTGAGCTCTCAAAAAATATTTTTACCTTCTGCCTGTGGCGGTGGGGGTACTTGTGCGATGTGTAAATGTCAAATTATTGATGGAGGTGGAGATATTTTACCCACAGAGGTCGGTCATTTATCGCGGACGGAGCAAAAAGAAAATGTACGATTGGCCTGTCAAGTAAAAGTAAAGGGAGATATGAATATCAAAATCCCTGATGAGATATTTGGGATTAAGAAGTGGGAGGCAACCGTGGTTAGAAATCATAATGTTGCTTCGTTTATCAAAGAGTTTGTGGTGCAATTACCTGAAGATATGGATTATCGGCCTGGAGGATACATTCAGATAGAAATTCCTGAATGTGAGATAGATTTTAAAGATCTCAATATTGATGCGCATCCAGAAGAGCACGATCAGGTTGATAAGTTTCAGTTAGAATGGGAAAAGTTTGGATTATGGGATCTGAAAATGAAAAACGAAGAAGTGATAACAAGAGCCTATTCAATGGCGTCTTATCCCGCTGAAGGGCGAGAAATCATGCTCAATGTACGTATTGCCACCCCGCCATTCGATCGGGCAAAAAATGGATGGATGTCCGTTAATCCAGGTATTGCGTCCTCTTACATATTTTCAAAAAAAGCGGGTGATAAAGTAACCATTTCAGGCCCTTATGGAGAGTTTTTTATTAATGAAACAGAGGCCGAAATGCTGTATGTTGGGGGCGGTGCCGGGATGGCGCCTATGAGATCCCATCTCTATCACTTGTTCAAAACATTAAAGACGGGTAGAAAAGTAACGTTTTGGTACGGAGGAAGGTCAAAACGTGAATTGTTTTATTTAGATCATTTTTATCGTTTGGAAGAACAGTTTGACAACTTTAAATTTTTCATTGTTTTATCAGAGCCACAAGAGGAAGATAATTGGAATATTAAAAAAGATGTTGAGGATGACAAGGGAGATGGATTTTTAGGATTTGTGCACAAAGCGGTGATTGACCAATATTTATCCAAACATGAAGCTCCTGAAGATATCGAGTTGTATTTCTGTGGTCCTCCCTTGATGAATGTAGCTGTTCAGAAAATGGGTGAAGATTTCGGTATACCGGATGAGAATATCCGATTTGACGATTTTGGAGGTTAATCATTGAATAATTTGAAAAATTTGGAGAAGGGGGAAAAAAAATTTCCCTTTTTTTGTTTTAAATATTCTTTATGGATTTAAAACTCTTTTTTGATCCTGTAGACGAATCGATCATAGATTCAGCACTCAGTCCTAGTGCATTTCAAAACATTGCGTATCTCTATATAGATAAAAAAATAAACTTGAAGGGAATGCGCGTGGCCCTAATAGGATTAAATGAGGGCAGAGGACATTTGATAGATAAAGATCTCTCGGAGGTCCCTAATCGCATAAGAAAGTCCCTTTACCCACTTACTATTGGATTGAATCATCATGGTATAGTAGATTTGGGAGATCTGAGAAAGGGCCCTTCTTTTGAAGAAACTAATTTAAGACTCAAGGAGGTATGTGAATATTTAATAAGTCAAAAATTATTACCTATTATTTTGGGTGGGCTTCAGAATATGACTTTGGGCCAATATTTAGGTTATGAGTCCATGGGGAAATTACTTACACTCCTAAGTATAGATGCGAAATTAGATTTAGAGGAATCTGAAAACCCAACGGATTCCTATCTAGGAACCATATTTAAACATAACCCTAATTATTTATTTAGTTACATTCATTTGGGTTACCAATCATATCTTTTAAAGGAAAGCAAGTTAAATATGCTTGAAAACTTAGGTTTTGACGCCTATCGATTGGGTGAATTTAAGGGTAATATAAAAGAGACCGAACCCATCATTCGGGACGCAGACCTTATTTCTTTTGACGTATCAGCGCTTCAGAGTATTTATTGTCCAGATACCCTAAATCCTAATGTTTTCGGTTTTTCAGGAGAAGAGGCATGCCAATTGTGTTGGTATGCTGGTTTAAATAATAAATTGAGTTCTATTGGCTTTTATAATATGACAGCAGAGTTGACAGAGGATAATAAAACGGCTCAGGTAGTAGCTACGATGATTTGGTATTTTATTGATGGCGTTTTTAATAGGAAGGGCAATCAATATTTTACATCGAGCGATTACCTTACTTACGAAGTAACGCTGAATGAAGAGGTTGGTGATATTAGATTCTTCAAGAGTAAATTGTCAGAAAAATGGTGGATGGAAATTACTGAAATCAATCATAAAAGCGTTTTTCTAAGAAATAAAATGATTCCTTGCAGTTATAATGATTATAAAACGGCCCTCAATGGGGAGCTTCCCGAACGCTGGATAAAAGCCCAGTCAAAATAGCGGATACACTTTATTGCATTTTCTTAAGGCCTATAAATGGAAGTTTCTATAAATGAACTACTTGAGCAATATTAAGTGAGTTGTAAAGAATTTTTTCTAGTAGAGGGCATTTTTTTCTTTAACTCATCGATGATTGTGATGGCTAGATCGGGTTCTATATCTTTAATTAATTCACGATAGACAAATGGAAAAGATTGTTCCTCGTTATAAATTTTTTTCGCAATTCTAAGATATTGGTGATTCATTATATTAAAGTTTTTCATAAGATCATCTCTAATTCTTACTTCTAGTAATATAACCTGAGTTGAGAAAAAAAAATTCAAAAAGTTAAGTAAGTTATCCACATTAAGGCTCTAATCTCATGTGGATAAATAATTAAATTACAAGGAACCAATGAGTTAGAAATAAGTACTTAAAGTGAGATAGAATAGATTTATTTTAATGGATTAAGTACTGATGTTCGTTATTTAATTAAATATTGATTTTTGAGCTAGTTTTTTAATTTTCTATTCAAATTAAATTTTTTTCTGAAATTACTCCATTTTGGTTCTTTGATTTAAAAGATTACTACCTCTGGTAAGTGCCATCGGGAAGTGATTGCGGAAAACTATATTCAGGATTTGATAACAATGAATAAATGGCCTGATCTTTGTTTTTTACGAGCTCCTTTGAATTTAAATCCCATTCTTGTGAGATCTCTTGGAGTCTATTTTCTTGTGCGCCAAGCATTGAAGTTAGGGCCCAATAAATATATTCACCGACCATACATTCGTATTCACAAGTACGATCGTCATAAGTATACCATGCTTCGATGGGATAGGGATGGGGAATATTAATAAAATGTCCTCCTCTGGCAAGGTCCATGGCCTCGGTCAATTGGGTAGGTGCTTCTTCACCAAAAATAGAGGGGTAGGCATGTGCATACCCCGAATGGCTAATAACATGCCAAACCTCTTCCAAGGCAGCATCAAAATGGCCTATATGACCGTTGGTATGCCACTCAGGGCGAGATTCGTCCGCACCTAAATCTTGTGCATTCAGATTCACTTGAGACATTTTTTTCCACATAAATAATGCCGCGTGGTTCCCAATGAGCGTTTCAATGAGCAAAGGATTGTCAACTTTTCCATCTTCATCATTGTCTAAATATTGCGCCATTATGTTTGCTGCATGTAGTAATTTGACGTCTTCAACCTCGGCATAGGCGTAGATAGGTATGCCAAAGACGTCTACTTTTCTATTGGTGGACTCAAAATTTGGATCGGAATGGGCAACAATCTTGAAGTAAGGATCATTGCCCGAAGCAATGGGGGACTGCGCGAGATTCCCGTTTTTTTGGCAAGAATGCAATGAAATTAAGGGCATCAATACCCACAGTCGATAGTTCATGTGTTTTTGAATTTACTAGGCCATCTATATTTATTGCCAGCCACTTATAAAAATAGTTCTTTCTTTACAACTTAACCTAATAAATGCTTGATAGGTTTTTCCCTCTTTTACTCTACCAACAAGGAGAGCATCACCTCAAATAACGTTGGGGTTTGCTAGCATTAATCTGATAGTTATCCACTTCTTGTCAAGGGATTTTTCAGAAATATCAGTTTGGAACTGTTTGAATTTTTAAATTGGAGGATTATTCAAAATTAATCGTGGGAGCAGCCCCTTTTAAGGGACACAATAGATGTATTTGATTTGCTCAATCAATATCTGATGCTGAATTGTTCTTTTGATTTTTTTAAGTAGGTCTAAAAAAAGCCAACATCAAGATGCTGGCTTTTTTAGTGAACCCGGCAGGATTCAAACCTGCAACCTCTAGAGCCGTAATCTAGTGCACTATTCAGTTATGCTACGGGTCCTTGTTGCTGAATTGCCTATTTAAAAACAATAAACTTCTGCGAAAATAGGTAATTTGTTAAATAAACTCACGTTAAACGCAGAGATTTAAAATTGCGCTTATCTTTGCGCAGGTTTCAGAAGCGCTTTTAAAAGGCTTAAATTGCTTGAACAAACAAATTTAATATTGAAATGAAAAAAGGATTTGGTTTTATCATATTATGTTTCACCTATTTTTTGGGGATAGGACAAGACGAAAAAAGACTTGAGCAGCCAGATATACCTGGAGATATTATGTTGGATTTTGGTTTTAATTCATTGATAGATAATAAAGAATTAGTTAATACAGAATTATTTCCTTCCCGCTCTTTCGGTCTTTATTATATGGCTAAGCGGAAATTGAGTGATCAGTTTATTTTTAATCCATCGATAGGTTTCACATTTGAAAAAATTGGTTTTGCAGATCGCTCTAATTATCAAGTAGATGATTTGAAAGTCACGTCATGGGATACGGTGAATGTGGGAGAATTGAAAAGGAATAGATTGGCTATCACCTATGCAGAATTACCCCTAGAATTTCGATTTTATCCCAATCGAACAGTAGATGGCGAGGGTTTTTTTGTAAGCATTGGAAGCGTATTGGGATTCAAAATAGCAGCCAAGACAAAAATGAGGTTCAACTTAGATGGTTCCAAAATAAAAGAAATGAATACGGGTAACTTTGGTTTATCCGATGTGAGATATGGTATGGTGGCTCGGGTGGGCTTTCAGAAAGTAAATGCTTTCGTGAAATATTATGTTTCTGATGTTTGGCGTGATGCCCCTATCGATCAGGCAACTCCCAGTCAATTTACCTTTGGAATCAATTTGACAGGATTTTAATTCAAAAGGGTTGTTTTGGGGTTAAAAATTAGATTACTAAGTGTTCATTTTAATTTATTTAATTTACTCATAGCCTATATGCTCAGACAATTTTCCTTAAAAAATAATACCCCAAAAGGAGCTGATATATTATAATTCCTTTCTCAGTCGTGCGACAGGAATGTCCAATTGTTCTCGGTATTTAGCCACAGTTCTGCGCGCAATGTTATAGCCTTCTTCATTTAATAATTTTTCAATTTTATCATCGGATAATGGTTTACTTTTATTTTCCTGATCAATCAATGCGCGTAATTTATTTTTAACCTCCCTACTACTTACATCTTCGCCTGATTGTGTTGAGATACCTTCTGAGAAAAAATGTTTAAGTGGATATATCCCGAAATCAGTTTGAATGGATTTACTGCTGGCTACTCTTGATACGGTACTGATATCCATACCGATGCGTTCAGCTATATCTTTGAGAATCATCGGTTTTAGTTTATTTTCATCCCCTTCTTGAAAATAATCGTATTGGATATTTATAATGGCTTGCATGGTATTCAATAGGGTAGCTTGTCGTTGCTTGATGGCATCTATAAACCACTTTGCTGCATCTAGTTTCTGTTTGATAAAAGAGACCGTTTCGCGCAATTTTTTATCCTTTTTTTTACTACTATCGTAAGTATTTAGCATTTCAGAATAAGATCGACTGACTCTTAATTCAGGAGCATTTTTAGCATTTAATATGAGTTCTAGTGAACCATCGATATTTTTCAAAATGAAATCAGGCATTAAAAACTGTATCTTACTGTCTTCAGCTCCTGCACCTCCAGGTTTTGGATTGAGTCGAGTAATAATGCCAATGGCATTTTTTAATTCAGTACTGGAAATACCTAATTTTTGTTCTATTTTGGCATAATGTTTTTTGGAAAATTCTTTGAAGCATACCTTAAGTACCTGGTAGGCTAAATCGTTTTCACGATCTTCGAGATCTCTTCTTTCCAACTGAAGCATCAAACAGGTTTGCAAACTTTGTGCTCCTATTCCTGCAGGTTCAAAAGTTTGAATTTTTTTTAGTAGTTCACTTAATTCAAACCGATCTGTTTCAATGCCTTGAGAAAAAGCAAGATCATTCACTATGGCATCCAAATCTCTTCTAAGGTATCCATCTGCATCGATGCTACCCAAAAGTTGTTTTCCTAAAATATGCTGATATTCATTCAGCTTAAGAAAGCCGAGTTGTGTCAATAACTGTTCGTGAAGGGTGGTACCGATGCTTATGGGATATTCTTTGTCTTGATCTATGGAGTTGCTCCCATTTCCAGTCATTTTGTATCCGGTGTAGTCATCATGAAGATAATCTTCTGTACTATGGTCTGATTCTTCTTTTTCTTCAAATGGATCTTTAGGTTCGTTATCTGACGAGGGCAGATCACATTCTTCGAGAGCGGGATTTATTTCTAATTCTTCCTCAATTCTAGTATCCAGCTCAGCTGTAGGTACTTGCAACAGTTTAATAAACTGAATCTGTTGCGGTGATAATTTTTGCTGTAGCGATTGAGAGAGAATGAGTTTTTGCATAATAATCTGTCTGGCCTCAAAATTATTTAAGTTATGTAATTATCTAGGTTAAAACAAGTAAGATTGTTAAATTTTAAGACCCTAAGTTATCATGTAAAAAGCAATTTTTGGTTTGTTTATTATTTAATAAAACGCATCTATTCTTTATATGATTTCATCATTCCACTTATTTGTGGTTTTTTTGCTGGATACTTTAGATAAAATCATTGTGGAGGATCAAAAAAGAATAAAAATTAAAGCCTTACTTGCATTAGCATCCTTGAGTGAGGAAATTGTCGTCAAAGGATGGGTACGGACTAAAAGAGGCAGTAAAAATACGGTTTTCATAGCGATGAATGATGGTTCCACGATACATAATATTCAAGTGGTGGCCGATTCTGAGCTTTTCGGGGAGGATTTACTTAAACGGATTAGCACAGGAGCTAGTATCGCAGTTACAGGTCTTTGGGTGGCTTCGCTGGGATCTGGTCAGACCCAAGAGCTGCAGGCAAAAGCTATAAAAGTATTGGGGGAAGCCAATCCGGAGGCTTATCCGTTGCAGCCTAAGCGGCATAGTTTAGAGTTCCTCAGAGAGATCGCTCATCTACGGCCCAGGACGAACACGATGGGTGCTATTTTACGGGTAAGACATTCGGTAGCATTTGCTATCCATCAGTTTTTTAATGAAAAGGGATTTTTTTATTTTAACAGTCCTTTGTTAACCACCTCGGACGCTGAAGGTGCAGGCGAAACCTTTAAGGTGACTACTTTAAATCTTGAAAAAATATCTTTAGATGAGGGAGGTAAGGTAGATTATCGAGAAGATTTCTTTGAAAAGGAAACTAATTTAACTGTTTCGGGACAATTAGAGGGTGAATTAGCGGCATTGGCTTTATCTGAAATCTATACTTTTGGGCCTACTTTTCGTGCGGAAAATTCTAATACGACTAGACATCTGGCAGAGTTTTGGATGGTTGAACCTGAGATGGCTTTTTATGATCTCAAAGACAATATGGATCTGGCTGAAGAAATGTTAAAATATTTGGTAAAATATACGCTCGATCATTGCCTTGATGACCTCACTTTCTTAGAAAAAAGAGAAATAGAAGAACAAAAAAACAAACCACTCGTCGAGCGAAGCGAGCAGCCGCTTTTAGATCGTTTGCGTGGGATTTTAGCGGATGATTTTGAAAGGATTTCTTATACTGAAGCCTTTCAAATTTTAAGAAATTCAAAGCCTAACAAAAAGAAAAAATTCCAATTTCCGATAGATACTTGGGGTGCCGATTTACAATCAGAGCATGAAAGATTCCTTGTAGAGAAATATTTTAAAAAGTCGGTCATTATATATGATTATCCAAAGGACATTAAATCTTTTTATATGCGCTTGAATGACGATAATAAGACGGTAGGGGCCATGGATGTTTTATTTCCAGGGATTGGTGAAATCATAGGTGGGTCGCAGCGAGAAGAGCGTTTGGACATATTAACAGAGCGCATGGAAGAAAAGCAGATACCGGCTGCTGAAATGGATTGGTTTTTAGATACACGTAGGTTTGGAACGGTAGAACACAGTGGTTTTGGCTTAGGCTTTGAGCGTATGATTCTATTTTTAACGGGTATGTCCAATATCAGAGATGTGATTCCATTTCCACGGACGCCTGGAAATTGTGAATATTAAGCTATTATTTACTTGATGCTTTTTATGTCCGAATAGGCTATATCTGGTTATAATAATCATGCATCAGATGTACTTTGTACATTTTTTGAACAGATTACGACCTTACAGAAACTAACTTGGGTTTTAGGATGCCTGTTTTTTTGCTGGCTTCTTGAGGCTGGTATACCCTTATTCAAGTATTCCTATAATAAATGGAAGCACGATGGTATCAATCTGGTTTTTTTCAATTTCTGCGCTCATCAATCTGGTAATAGGCCTGTGGTCCGTAGGCGTTTTTGTTTGGATTGATGCGATGCAGTTTGGACTGCTCCATTGGGTGGAATTGCCTCTATGGCTTGAGGTACTCATCGCTGTGATGGCCCTTGGATTTATTTGGATAATACGTTATTCATTTTATGTTACATCGTGTCAAATGGCTGTGGAAGATGCACATGGTTCATCATAGTGACACCCAAGTGGATGCCACAATAGATACACGACATCATCTGGGTGATTATCTTACTTGCGAATTGATGGGCTTGTTAAGGGGTTTGTTTTTTGGTATTCCCGTTGCCTATTGGGCTTTTTACAAGATTTGTTCTATTTTTTTACCTATTGTATCCATGCTAATATCATCCTCCCTGTATGGTTGGAAAAATCTATAGCCTTGGTCCTAGTGACACCGAATATGCACAAGTTCCATCATCATTTTGAACGCCCCTGGACCGACCGCAATTTTGGTAACATCTTCTCGCTTTGGGATCGTATTTTTGGGACCTTTATTTATGAAAATCCCAAAGCTATAAAATTCGGAATAGATACTTTAGATGAGCGCCGTGATGAAGATCTTTCTTATCAATTGGGACTCCCTTTTAACAAGAACATCATAACAGATGATTAATTAATGCTGCCGTGCTTTATTTAGCTGCGCTTTAAACAAATTAATTTCATTTACCCAAGACTCTTCACTCTCAGCATCTTCATACAAATTATTTGCTTCTTGGTGGGCCTCAGTTATTTGCGTCACCCATGAATCAATTTGTTGATCAATTTGCGCTACTGAAAAAGGTCCATTGATGAATTGTATTTTCAATGTTTCATAGGTTTCTGTGTATTTCGTCCACCCTCGTGTAAGTTTATCACAGGCAGCAGATTTTTGAGTTAGGGCCCAAGGCCCATATCCGAAAGGTTCGCAATCGTTTCGGGAACCTCCCCATGGATCAGCGATGGGGGTAACTGGGTTGGTATTGGAAAGAACATTTTCAAATGCATTGTCAAGATCCCATGGTATGAGATGAAGTTGCGCAGTTGAAGGCTCTTCATACCAATAATAATTATGATTGGTGCAAACTCCACCATCACAGTACCAATGAAAGGCACCATCATCGTTTCGGATAAGTCGGTCTACCACTGCATATGAAACAATTTCGTTTGTATTCATATGGGTAGAAATGATCTCCTGCAGATTTTCTTCATTGGCCACAGCTATTTTTTGCCCGAAGTCGCGGATTAAGTCAACATTAGGATGATCGTTTTCATTGGTCTTAAGTGCATTGACATAATCATCAACGGGATATGGCATTCCAGCGGAAGAGAGGGGCCAAATTTCTTTGTATAAATTTCCTTCATCATCATCAAAATTTTCTTTAATGAATCGGCTGTCTATTTGTTCGACCAAGGCATAGATCCCAGTGTAGATTCCGTTGATATTTAATCGCGCATGCACCGCACGAGGAGCAGGAACTCCCATTTGTCTAAAAAGCCAATAACCTGCGCGCTCGTGCATTTGAGAGTCATCATTGTTCATTGAATGGAATTGAAGTTTTTTTTGTCCATAAAATTTTTCTGATCTTCCCTCCCAATTGATTTTAATTTTCATGGATAATTTGGTGCAAATTTTTGCACCAGACGGTTCAAACCAATTGGGTCCATCAACGCATCCCACAAAGGCACCAATAGAACCTTTGTATCTAATCCCCACAGGGCTTAAGGTGTCGTTTTCGAATATTAACATCCCTTGAACATATTCTTCAGCTGTAGGATCTGCATTGAGTAGATTTAAGTTTTCCTCTGAGAGGACCAAATCAAACGTATGTAAACTTTCTTGATTAAAAATGTACTCAGAGTTAAAATTCAGATAATTTTCGCTTCCATCAGGAGTAATGGTCAAGGGATCTTTGATGTCGCTCTCGGGTACCCCATTCTCTTTAATAATCGAATCGGCCGTAATTTCATCCTCGATGGTTTCAATCTCTGGAACCTCATCATTTTTGCAAGAGATGATGTTAGAAAATAAAAGAAACCCTATAAACGGGACTATTTTACTTAAAGATGACATCAGAATAAGTGAATCAAGTCATAAATTATTTTAAAGATAACCTTCCTCCATCATTTTTTCTTTTCTTTTCTTTTTGATGAATTATTGATTGCGGTCATTGATTATTTTCCAACTGCACCCTATGAATACATAGTTCATGCGGTCACTTACCCAGTACCAAATGAAAAATCGAATTGTAAATTATCATGACCAAATACTAAATCCCACATCAAAGTTGACCACAGGTTCTGTAAAATTTGGTAGTATTCCTTAGGGCTGTACATATATACTGACATGGCTATTTAAACTGAATCCCAATGCAGCGCTATAGGTAATATCTCCCCTATCCAGACCAAAATAATTATAACCTATAGGCGTATATTCATTTATTTCATTGGAAGTAGAAAGTTTATTCATGGTTCCAAATGACCTATCGGTAATCTCAAATGAGAAAGTCAGGCTATTTGGGTACGGCTTTGCGCTTTTCTATACAACTGAATTTTAGTTCATATTTCTAAATCACTGATACCTTTTGATATTTTCTTGAAACCTAATTTGTTCAATTTGACTGAGTATCTTCAATTCAAATCGTTCACTGATCCCCTGCATAAATAGGGTGGTAGGTACCAGTGATTGTTCAATAGCATTGGAATGATCTCCTTCAAACCCAATTTGAAACTCAGCTTCAATTTGCAAAGCACCCTTCTCAAGGGCTGAAAAACTCTCAGTTTGGTCTGGTCGATCGGTTATGATCTGGGCTGATCCTTCTGGTTTAGGAGCACAGCAAAGCAAAAAGTAATCCAAAGAATGTATCTATTAATGATTTGATTGATCGAACTAAAAGAGGGGGTAAAGAGCAGAGAGTTATGATGGGCCCTAAATGAATCGCTGCATATTTTATAGAGCATAGGTAAAATAACATTATGCATTTACCATTGGCCCTACTTCTTCCCCAATTAATTCGATCGCATCTTTAAGTTCTTGATGAGACAAACCTGCATTATCCATTTGAAAACTAAATCTAGAGATGCCTCCCAAACTCTCGCTATGTCTTAATATTTTTTCGGATACCTCTTCAGGACTTCCAATAACTAAGGCACCTTTGGAGCCAATTTGCTGATCAAAATGACTTCTGGTCACGGGAGGCCATCCACGCTCCTTTCCTATTCGGGTGAAGGTTTCCGCATAGCCGGGATAATAGCGATTTTGAGTGGCAAGACTATCTTTACCAACGTAGCCCAAAGAATGAAGACCGACTTTCAATGTAGCTGGGGGATGTCCTGCCTTTTCACCCGCCTCTCGATAGAGGTCCACCAGAGGTCGAAATCGATGAGTTTCACCACCGATGATGGCAATCATGAGCGGCAGTCCCAAGGTTCCGGCGCGTACAAATGAGGCAGGAGTACCCCCAACGCCCAGCCAAATCGGAAGTTTCGGTTGTAAAGGGCGAGGATAAATAGATTGATTTTGTAAAGAGGGCCGAAATTTGCCCTCCCATGTGATACTTTCGTGATCCCGTAGCTGAAGTAACAAGCCCATTTTTTCACTAAATAACGCATCATAATCAGATAAATTCAAGCCGAATAAAGCAAAGGATTCGGTAAAAGAACCTCTTCCAACCACCATTTCCGCTCTTCCACCAGAAATAAGGTCAAGTGTCGCGAAATTTTGAAAGACGCGAACAGGATCCGCAGCACTTAATACGGTGACAGCACTGGTCAGTTTGATGCTTTTTGTTTGTGCTGCCGCTGCCGCAAGCAATAGGGCAGGAGCAGAATCAAGAAACTCTTGACGGTAATGTTCACCAATACCAAAGACATCCAATCCAACTTGGTCAGCAAATTTAATGCGATCTAAAAGTTCTTCTATGGCCAAGGCTGCATTTTTTGGAATTAAACTTCCTTGATCCAAAGTGGCTGCGGCAAAACTATCTACTCCTATTTCCATTTAAGATTTTTTAAGCGGTGATGAGAAAAGGCGGTAAGCTCGAAAATAATTTGCAGAATGCAAACATTTAACTTTATTTAATGGAGGGAAGATAAGAAAGGGGTTTTTTAGGTGATTCTATTGTGTATTTAAAAATTGTAGGGTGTGGGCAACACTTTCAAAGGGACGCTCTTCCATGGGAACGTGTCCTGTTTTCTCCATAATTTCTACTTTTGCATGGGGGAGTTCCCTTGAAAATCGTATAGCGTGAGCGACAGAGATCCAATGATCATTTCGCCCCCAAAGAATTAAGGTGGGTGTCGTGATTAGTTTTAGACGCGCAGTATGATCGATCATGGGTTGATTCGCTTTGGCGATGAATGCCGCTCTATTACCCACTCTTAGGGTAAGATCATGGTATCTTTCAATCAGGGAGTCCGTGATTTTCTCTGTATCAAAATAGACCTCTTTTAGATTTTTTTCAATAAAGTATTTGGGTGTAATTTTTCCTACTAACTGATTGATGAGGGGTGTTCTGGCCAGCTTAAAAACGATAGGGATTTTTTCTGCATCATAAAAACCAGCAGGATCAATAAGTACTAATTTTTTTATTTTGTCCAGGTGATCAGAGGTGTAATACCAAGCGATCTGTCCTCCTAGTGAATTGCCAGCTAAATAAAGGCTATCAATAGCTAATTTGGTGAGAAATTGATCAAGAAAACGTGCATAGTATTCCATACTGTAATCATGATTGGCATTTGGACCGGTCAATCCGAAAGCTGGTAAATCCATTCTGATAACTCGATGAGTTTGGGTCAATACTTTGGTCCAGTTCTCCCAGGTATGTAAAGAGGAACTGGTACCATGAATGAGTACGATGGGCATACCTTGACCTTCGTCTCGATAATGCACCTTTAAGTCATCTATCCATATGAATTTTGAGTTATTATTTGTATATTTTTTTTCAATATATGCTTCTGGAAGGTCTGGAGTAATGCTCATAATAACACCCAATAAGACCAAGCTCACGCTCAAAATTAGACCTATAAATAAATGCTTTCTTTTCAATATTATACTCAGTTATTTGATGCCTTTTTGAAGGTTTATTTTAAATCTATATAATCTTTTCAGGTCTGATGTCATACCCCAAAAGAGGACCAAAAATCAGCTTCCATAGCTTTTTCATTTATTTGAGAATAGATGATTATCTCACGTTTGAAATTATCATGAGGGGTAATTACCTTTTTCTTTTGACACAAGTGAGGTTTGGCCAATGCTTGAATTGCAGCCACGTCCCACATCGTCCAATGTTTTTTCTCAGGATCTGTTTCTTGCCAAAAACGATCATAATTTTCCCATAAGGTAACCAGATAATCAAAAATGCCCCCCTTACCTTTAAAGTATCGATCCAATTGTTTTTTATCAAAAACGAGGGCTTTGGAAGTGGTGGCTGTCATGATCTCAAGCTCTAAATTTTGAGTATTTAACAATACATTTAAAGCATTTGGATCATTGTCTGTATTAAATTCTCTTTTACTCCATGTTTGATCCTCTATGTTGTACCAAAGTCCTAGATAGCAACACCTCAATTTAGGTCGAATGCTGGGATCTAAGAGGAGTGCCGAAGCAGTATTGGTGGCGGGCCCCAAGGTGAGTACGGTTAATTTTTCACCTTTAGGCATTTTATGAGCTTCTTCAATAATGAGGTGGGCTGCAGGAGAGGGTTGAGCGTGGAACTGACTGACCATGGGGATATTGGATCCCATAGGATGTGTGATAGCTGATTTTCCCATCAGTGCTAAGAGGTCTTCGTTCATTTGCTGACTGCGACCTACTGAATCATTGGGGGCATTTGCTTGGGTATGCCATTGAGCTGAGCAAAGCCCTTTGATATCGAATCCCGGTTCCACCAAAGCCCTTGCAATAGCGAAAGCATCATCCACCTCATTGGCTGTATCCGCATCAATAATGAGGCTGGTCGGGTTTTTATTCTTTCCCTTGGCCTCATGGAGAGTAAGCGGACCCAGAAAGCTCCCTGCGCATGCCCAAGTTAATTTTTCTAGAAATTTTCTACGATACAGATCTTTGATCATATTAACATTAAAATGGATGGATAAATAATTTGAGATCCGGAGACCATCAGCGATTGAGAAGAGACTTTCAAAAAACTAATTATTCTTTTTTTAAGGTGGGATACGTTATCCCAAGTTGCTCCATGTAAGAGTCATATTTGGTTTCATCGTAATAAAAAGGCTTCAGCTTGGGTGCAAAGTTTTCCATAATCATGGTATTTAGGTGTACGGCAGGCTCATCTTCTACGCCAACCATAGGAATGTATTTTTGCTTGGAGGCTTGCTCTTCATCAAAATATTTCCAAGCTTGCGAAACGAGTTCTGGTTTCAAAAGGAAATCAAGTAAGGTCATGGCTTCTACTTGTGCTCCTGAGATGACTCCTTTATGGGCAATGGGTGTAGCCATGGCAATGGCATTAGACCAATGATGACCTTGAAGACCTGGTATATTTGATGGGTATCTTAAGGTAACCGTAGGCACTTTCCAAGAGATGTCCCCGATATCGTCTGATCCACCACTTTTGGGTTCCTTGATAGGCAGTCCAATGGGATTTAATGCAACGGCAAGTCCATCAAATTCACTAGGAGCGTTTACTTGTTTTTGTACCGCTTTGGCCAAATTCTGGTCGTTATCGCTCCATTCAGGTAATCCAACTTGCAAAATATTTTTATACATTGTTTCAGCGATGACCTTATTAAAATGTCTGGGCCAGGCGGAGCCCAGGATTTTACTAGATAAAGTAGTTTGAGTCATCAGGGCCGCACCGGCAGCAATTTCATTGGCACGTTCATACATTTGCATGATTTTCGGATACGTAATTTCTCTAAAATAATACCAAATAGAAGCCTTAGAGGGAACAACATTGGGTTGATCTCCCCCATCTGTGATAACGGCATGAGATCTGCCTAAAGGATGCAAGTGCTCACGATTGTACTGCCAGCCAATATTCATAAGTTCAACGGCATCAGCGGCGCTCTTAGCACGCCATGGTGCTCCCGCAGAGTGGGCAGATTCACCCGAAAATGTATATTCGACGGAGATCATACCCGTACCCGAAGCGGGGCCATAAGAGACGCCTAAGTTGTTGCTTACATGCGTAAAAACACATAGATCAATCTCATCAAAATATCCATCTCTGGTATAGTAGGCCTTGGTACCGAGTTGTTCTTCAGCAACCCCTGGCCAAATGATGAGAGTACCTTGTATATTTTCACGCTCCATAATTTCTTTAACGGCAAGAACTGCTACGATATTGAGGGGTGTGCCTGAATTATGGCCCTCCCCGTGACCGGGAGCTCCTTTTACGATAGGATCATGATAAGCCACTCCAGGTTTTTGTGAAGCTTTGGGAATACAATCAAGATCACTTCCTATAGCAATTACAGGCTTACCGGAACCCCATTTTGCCCACCAGGCAGTTGGCACTCCTGAGATACCATATTCAATTTCGAAGCCATTATTTTTAAGAATTTCTGTGAGGTATTTTGAAGTTTCAATTTCTTGAAAGCCTAATTCTGAAAAACTAAATACCTTATCCACCATGACTTGGGCCATTTTCGACTTAGCCAGTACGTTTTTTCTTACTTCTTTTTTGAGCGCTTCGATTGAGGAATTTTTCTTTTGGGCGGCTACCGATGCAACTATCAAAATAGTGATTAAGTATAAATGCAGTTTTTTCATGACTTTTTGACCCTAACGAGATTTAACCTTTAAGGTAGTCTTTTCTTAGCTTTTTGTGGTATTAATTTTTATTTAAGTGGGTCAAATATTTTGTTGAAGGTAAATGAGATTGTTTACAGGTGAAAGCTGTGAAGTAATAATGCTTCTTATCAATTTCTTGTAAAGAAAATGTTTTTTAAATAAATAAAGCCACCATCAAATTGATCAGTACCCATGATATAAATAGGGGCCGTTACATTTTCGAGATTTCCTTGTAAGTTGAGGTCTTTGATGTTAAAGATCATCTGCTGCCAATCCTCATTGAGTGAATACGGCCTATCAAATCCAAATGAAACATAATTATTGATTAATGTCTCTTCTGTATGATAACCCGTTTGAAATCCTAAATTAAAGGAGGATTTAGAAGTTCCTTTGATGTCAAAATGAAGCTTTCCATTTTCGAAAAGTGATAAATTTTCTCCCTGGCCATTTCCTTGAATTTCAATGCCGGCACCCCACCAAGCGCCTGTGCCTGACTGCAGGATAATGACGCCCTTTTCTGATATTTTTAATTGGCAGGTACCTTCCCAAACATTTAATTTTAGAGGGGCGCTGGGATGGCCTGATGGTTGATTAAGAGCATTATGGCTAATAATGTATGCTTGCTCGGTTACCTTTTCGCCTAGCTTTCGAGTCGGGTTTATTTTTGTAATTTCGTAAATGCCCACGTCTTCTTGGGTCGGGGGTGGAAGTACTCCATGCATCATCGCTTTAACATTACCCTGATGACTTTTCTTGATTGGGTTTCCATTTCGAGTAAGTCCGGCATAATTACCAGCATCTACTGTCTCCCACAAGACGTACTTAGCGTGACCCTCTAGAGTAAACAATCCAAAATGATTTTCTGATCCTGTTGGATTTGCTCGGTCTTTCCACACCTCATCAAAGGCCTCAAAAAAGAAGCAGGTAATGCCCAATTCCTGAGTCCATTCGTTGATTAACTCAAAATACTTCTTTTGCTTGTATTCATCAGCGGCTTTTGAACCATTTGATCCGTAATTAACAGCAGCAGTAGTAGCCCAACCCGTTTCTCCTATGTGAATGCTTTTATTGGGATTTAAACGTTCAATATAATTGCTGGTTTGCTCATATTGTGTTTGGGCATAATTTTTAGCGCTCAGCATAGCCGCATCTATCTGTTCTTGTGGAGATAATGTTTGTCCATCTTTGGGAGTGATCCAAAAACTAGGATTGTAATGCGTGTCATGAAAGGGATAGGTATGTAAAGAAATAAAATCTACCGCCTCAATAAGTTTTTCTAAATCGGGGGTATGATAACTTTCATTACCCCCTCCCCATGATTCAAAATTATCCGAACTTGTAATCCATAACTGCTCTGGTAATCTTCCTGTTTCCTTGAGATTTTGTAAATAGTTTACCCATTTTAGTACGATGTTTGGAGTCACATAGTACTGGGATGCCCAATGGACCATAGATTCATTGCCCACAGCGATCATTTTGATGATATTAGGGTATTTTTTAGCCCATTCGACGGCCTTTGCGATCTCTTGGGTATTTTGAATGAGATTGCCCTCACGGTGGTTGATCTCAGTGGTCCAGGCACCTTTACATTCGATCCAAGCACCTAGCATTACGTACATTTCAAAAGTAGGATCTTCTTTTTTCATCAGACTGATGGCCTCAAGTAAGCGAGAGGTTTCCTCAAACAATTGGGTATTGTATGTTCTAATCAATTTTATTCCCACTGCTTCAAGAAGCCGCATGTCTTCTTTTATTTCGTCTATTGTGGGGGCAATGGCTCTTGTGTCATGGCGATAACCACCATAAGAAATCGCAGGATAGGCCTTATTTCCTAAAATTTGGGATGCGGTTACGAACGAGATTGGAGATTTTTTTTGGCTACAATGTACACCGAGGATAATGATTAATCCTACATAACATAAGATCAAATAAAATTTTGATTGAATCATAAGCTACAAAATTGCAGTGTTTTTTGATTTGTTGAATAAAAATTTCCAAAAAAACCGAGTCTTATTTATCGAGCGTCAAAAAGGGTACTCAATCGAAAGAATAGATTCATGATTTTTTTGTGAAGTGCTAAAATATTTTGACTAAAAATTTATGAAAAGGATATTTGTGATATTCAAATTGAAATTATAGGCGTTACCTTACGTTTTATTCTCAGGGTTTCAGAATAAGGCTAAAAAGTGAAATTTATTCCTAGTGAAATGTATTTAAAAACAGATCTCGGTTAGCCAATTGGTTGCAATGGAGCAATGATTTGAGACTTGAAGTATTCTAATTTCCAGATTTTGATCATCCTTGAATAAGGCAGGGCTTCATTAAGTGGTTTAATGATTTCCTGATTGTATTTGAACATTTTTAATTTTTCTTGGCAAAAT